>ERZ780149.1402-NODE-1402-length-26596-cov-5.189028_pt1 | contig 26596 bp, 37 predicted proteins | sample MGYA00511367_ERZ780149 | MGnify/ENA primary metagenome ERZ780149 (study PRJEB29588, sample SAMEA2153852) | human gut metagenome | biome: human gut; feature: human-associated habitat; material: faeces | place: Denmark | collected 2008/2010 ... | reverse complement strand
ATACTTGCTGTAATTTTAGTTTTTGCAATTTTATACTCTCTTATTTGCCCAAAACTATAAAAACCAACAAAAATCCCGCAGGGCTTATTAATAAATTTTACACCACTTTATCTATAACTCTAAACATATCTTAACGAAAAAATGATGATTAATTATTATCAAAACAATAACAAGAATAATATTTATTAACACTGAATTTCTAATTGTGTTAGTTTAAACATTATAGTTAAGTTAAACAAAACATATCGAACAAATTAAAAATTTTGGTGGAGGCGGCGGGAATTGAACCCGCGTCCAACTACTGCATTGTTCCCCCTTCTTCGTGCCCCAGCCAAATTAAGTTAATCACTTTGCCCAATTTGGCAAACTGCAAAATGATTTGCTTGAAATTTTCTTAGCTTTACTTCTTCAAGCAAGAAGCCAAAGCGCATCTTACAATTTAAGAGCATAATGGTTATGTAAGCCTAACCATCTGCCCTGCCGCAACTAAGCAGCAAGTGCTAATTTTTGATCAGCGTTTAATTTTAATTTCCGTTTTTAGGCAGTCGAGCCTGCCAGCACGCTTAGAAAACTCTGCAATGTAATTGTCGAAGCCTTAACGCCCCCATTATGAAAGGTTTTTTAATTCCCTTTCTTTTTCTCTTTTTAAGTCTTTGTCTTTAATTGTGTTCTTTTTGTCAAACTGCTGTTTACCACGCGTAAGTGCGATTTCAATTTTTGCAAACTGGTTTTTAAAATAGATTTTTAGCGGAACAACTGTGTAACCTTTAATTTTTATTTTTCTTTCAATTTTTAACAATTCCTGCTTTTTTAAAAGCAGTTTTCTTGTTCTTAAAGGGTCTGGCGGAAGAAGACTTGTTTTGTCATAAACCGAAATGTTCATTCCAATTAAAAACAATTCGCCATTTTTCATAATGCAATAACTGTCTTTTAAATTAACCCTGCCCGCTCTTATTGATTTTACTTCACTTCCATAAAGGGCAATGCCTGCCTCAAATTTCTCTTCAATGAAATAGTCATGCAGGGCCTTTCTGTTTTCCGCAATAATTTTCACTTACTTTTCCCCTAAATTTTAGTTTGACGCCTAATTTTAGCACAAACTCAATAAAAATTCAATATTTTACAAAAATTTTATCTTGTTTTGCGTTTTTTAGCGTTGTTTTGTTCATTAGTTTCAAGCGCAAAATCTATATGCCTTGTTAAAACATCAACGCTTACAAGCCTAACGGTAACTCTGTCGCCAATTTTAAAAGTGTGGTTTTTGCCAACAAGTGCAAGCCTTGTTTGGTCATAAACATAAGAATCAGCAGGTAAATATTCTCTTAAAACCAATCCTTCAACAGTGTTATCTAATTCAACAAAAATTCCAGATTCACTTGCCCCGCTAACGGTGCCTTCATAAACCTCTCCCACTTTATCTGCCATAAATTCGGCTTTCTTTAAATCATCAACCGCTCTTTCGGCTTCATCAGCATTTCTTTCTGTTTCACTTGCTCTTTCGCTTGCAAGTTCAACCTTTTTCTTTAACTCTTCAATTTTTTGCTCACTAAGGCTGCCATTAAAGTAATAACTGATAATTCTGTGAATCATTAAATCAGGATACCTTCTAATTGGTGATGTAAAATGGCAATAGTTTTTCAAAGCCAAGCCAAAATGCCCCAGGTCCTTTTGATAGTAAAGTGCCTTTTGCATGCTTCTTAGCATTACCTTACTTAAAGCGTTGAAATATGGCTCACCCTTTGTTTTTTCAAGCAACTGCTGAAAATCTTTTGGGGTAACCGTTTCAAAATTAGCATTAAATTTAAGCCCAATTCCGCTTGCAAACGCCTCAAATGATGCAAGTTTTTCTTGTGATGGGCTCTCATGAACTCTATAAACAAAAGGAAGTTTAAGTTTATCAAAATGGCGCGCCACAACCTCATTAGTTATAACCATGAACTGCTCAATAAGTTTATCACTATCTTCTCTTGGTTTTCGTCTTATGTTGATTGTTTTGCCGTTTTCATCAACATCAATTTGAGTTTCAGGAAGGTCAAAATCAATATTACCTGCCTTGTTTCTGCGTTTAATTAAAATTTTTGACAAAATTCTCATCTGTTCAAGCATTGGAACAACTTTTTTGCATTTTTCAATTTCAACCTTATCTCCGCCAAAAATTTTGGTTACTTGGGTGTAAGTCATTCTAAAAACGCTTCTAATCACACCTTTTGTGATTTTATAGTTCACAACATTTCCCTTTGAATCAATAAGCATAACAACTGAAAGAGTAAGCCTGTCTTCATTTGGCCTTAAAGAACAAATGTTGTTTGAAAGAGCCTCAGGAAGCATTGGCAACACCAAATCAGGGAAATACACACTTGTGCCTCTTAAAAAGGCCTGTTTATCAATTTCGCCATCTTCTTTAACATAATGGCTAACATCGGCAATATGAACGCTTAATTCAAACTTGTCTTCTTTCGCGGTTAAAGAAATTGCATCATCAAAATCTTTTGCGTCTTCACCGTCAATAGTTATAACCAGTTGGTTTCTAAAATCGGTGCGGTTTTCAAGGTCATTTTTGCCAATGGGCTTTGCAACTTTTTGTGCTTCACTTATAACGCTTTTTGGGAACTCTTCAAAAAGCCCAAAACTTCTTATAACTGAAAGTGTTTCAACCTTGTTGTCTCCAGCTTCTCCTAAAATTTCAATTATTTCACCTTTTGCCATGCTAACGGAAGATGGATAATCAGTAATTTTCACAAGCACTTTGTTGTTTGAAAGTGCATTCATTGTTTTTCCAACAGGAATAAAAATGCTGTCAGCGAACCTTGTGTCATCAGGAACAACAATGTTTGCCCCCATGTTGTTGCTGAATGTTCCAACAATATTCACAACATTTCGCTTTAAAATTTTAATAATTTGCCCACTTTTTGACTTTTCATCACCCTTTTTGCGGTTTTTTGACTTTGGCTTTGAAATAATTCTAACAAGAACTGTGTCTCCATGCACTGCTCCACCAACATCTTTTGCCGCAACAAAAATGTCATCAACCTCATCATTTTCAGGTTTGACAAACACAAACCCCTTAGGGTTGGCAACAACAGTGCCCTTAATTGCTCCGGCGTTTTTAGGTAATGTATATTTATTTCTTGAAGATTTAACAAGTTTATCTTGCTTTTCAAGTTCACTAACTGCACCAATAACAGCCCGCTTGTCAAACCCAACTTTCATTCCACAAAGTTTAATGATTTGGTCAATAGTAAAAAATTTTTGGTTACTGTTTTTAATTGTCTGTTCAACATAGTCTAAAAAATTCATAATTGCCCTCCTGTGTAAATCATAAATAATTGCCCTGTTTTATCACAAATGGAAATCCTTTTTCATTTCTTTTGCAATAGTTTTAGGTTTAAAAATTAAAACCAAAATCCACCAGCCAACTGCAACGCAAACAAACACCAAACTTGGCCATGTTGGAAGATTTTTAAATGCCAAAACCTTAACTAAAAAATAGATAATTGACGAAATGGCTATATACATCAGCCTTTTGCCTAAACTTACATTATATTTATTTTTAGTAAAGGCTATTATTCCACAAATTGTAACAACTGCAACCATCACCCACGGCACAACAACTGCAAACGCCCACCCAAAAGGAACTTGCATTGTTAAATGGTTGTATGCATCAATAAAAATCAGCATAAATGAAAGGTAGCCACTGCTTGCAACCATGCTTTTTACTAAACTTCCGCCAATCCTTAAAGGGTGAAAAAACATCATATACAAACAAAACAAGCACACCACTGCATATGGAAACCAAAGCGGATTTGTCAAAAAAATTAAATTTACAAAAACGCAAATCACACACACCAAAGCAACAATGTTTCTTACAATTTTAAGAGCCTTAATGCGGTGAATGTTTGAATAGTTATAAAGCGGATAACTAAACTTGTTTACTTGCACCTGCTCACCATCTGAAAGAACATATTTCCCGCAAAGTGGACAATTTGCTAAATCACTTGAAACAAAAACCCCACAATCTTCACATTTTCTATCCGCCATATTCATCTCTCCTGTTGCTTTCAACTTTAACGGTAACCCCAAGGCTTGCAAGAAACTTAAAGAAATCTCTTTCTGTGGTGTTTTCACTAAGTTTGCTTGAAATGGTTAAAACCAAGCAATCATTAAAAGAAATAAGCCCAACAGCAATTGAATTATGCTTACTTCTTCCAAGATTAACTTCATACCTTTCAATAAGGTCATTAAATTCTTGCGGAACTTTAATCGCTCCAATATTAGAAAATGCAAAAGTCTGCAATTTTTCACCTAAAACATTAAACGCTGTGTTAAGAAAAAAGTTTTTAACACAAAGAGGCATAATTTTAATAAACCAATTTTTCTGCACGCTTACATTGGCATTAATGTTTTTTTCTAAATATTCATTATCAACCTTTTCAAGTTCACTTTTAATTTGATTTATCACTTCATCAAGCCCCAAACTTTGGTCAGATATTGCAATGTTGATGTAAGAACTGAAATTTCTTAGCGTTTTACTGCAAAATCTTGTTCTAAGGTCAATAGGAATTGAAATTTTAACTGGTTTTTTGCTGTTTTTGCGTTTTTTAAGAATGGTGTAACACAAACATCCCGCAAGAAAGGTTGTTAAGTTTGCATTGTGCTTTTTTGCAATTTCTTTAACTTCTTTAACGCTCATTACACCATTAGTGGTGTTAACAATGCCCTCATCTTCAATTGTTCCACGAATGTTATATGCCACTTGCTCTTTATGGCTGTTGCCTTTTTTGCTTGATGCGTTTGCAAAAAAAGAGTCTTCCATTTCCTCTTCTTTTGGTAAATCAAGATATCTTAAAACGCTGTCGCAAGAAGAAATTGCATACCCCAAGTTTTCAAAATATCTTGCAAGAAGAGAGTTCAAAAAAATTGTCGCCCCCCTGCCATCTGTAATTGCATGAAACACTTCAAGGCTTATTCTATATTCACTATAAAGCACCCTTATTAAATGTTTTTTAGAGTCAGCAAGGTCCATAAAAGAACATGGAAATTCAAGTTCTTTTTCAATTTTAATTTCACTGGTGCTATGTTCAAAGTAATACCAAAAGAAACCCTTTTTCAAATAAACATCAAAGGTTGGAAATCTTGGCATAATTTCACTTAAAGATTTCTGCAAAACAAACGCATCAACTTTTTGCTTTAAAACTGCACTAATTCTAAAAACAAATGTCCAATGTTCATTTTTGCTTGAAGGATAAATTGTTGCAGCATTGTCAAGCCTGAACCAGTTTTTAACTTTATTCTTTTTAACAGCCTTTGGTTCGACTGAATTTTTAACAACAAAATCTTGGTCAACCTTTTTCTTGCCCTTTTGCGGAACAATTTTTGCTTGACCATCAACAATTTTAAACATTAATTGTTTTTCGTCTTTCTTAGCCATACTCTTTCAACTTATAGTTTAGCAAAATGCCATAAAATTGTCTAATATAAATAAATATCTTAATAATTTTCACTAAAATTTTTGCATAATTTTGTCCATTTTGCAGATATTTGAATTAAATTACTTTAAATTTGTGTTACAAAATTGTATAATTAAACTAATAGTAAATGGAGGGAATTTTAATTGGATAAAATTTTGCTAACAGGCGCTACTGGCCACATTGGCAATGTTGTAGCAAGGCTTTTAGTAGAAAAGGGCTTCAAAGTTACAGCACTTATTGTCAAAGATGAAAACATTGAACCAATTTCTGACCTTAATTTGAATATCGTTTATGGTGATGTTAGAGATAAAAGTCTATTGCTTTCACTTATTGATGAAAACACTGTTGTTTTTCACCTTGCAGGGATAATCAACATTGGAATTAAAAATATTGACTTAATTTACGATGTTAATGTTGGCGGAACTAAAAATATTGTTGACTGTTGCGTTGAAAAAAATGCAAAAAAATTAATTTACACAAGTTCAGTCCACACAATTTATCCTGAAAAGGGCGTTGTTCTTTGTGAACCTGAAGTTTTTGATGAAACTAAAATTGAAGGCGAATATGCAAAAACAAAAACCATTGCAACAAAATATGTCTTTGATGCCTGCAAAAACCGTGGGCTTAAAGCAGTTGTAACCTACCCCGCTGGAGTTATTGGTCCTTATGATTACAAAATTAGCGAACTTGGGCAAGTTGTTCTTGATTACATCAATAAAAAACTTCTTGCTTATGTTAAAGGCGGATATAACTTTGTTGATGTTAGAGATGTTGCAGATGGAATTATAAAAGCATATGAGCATGGCAAAATTGGCGAAGGATATATTTTAAGTGGAGAATATGTTCCACTTAAAAAACTTTTTAACATTATAAACAAAAAAATTGGAAGAAAAGGTTTACCACCTCTTCTTGCCATAGGCTTTGTTAGAATGTTTGCAAGAGCGTGTGAAAATTATTATATTAGGCGAAACAAAAAACCTCTTTTTACATGGTATTCACTTTACACCTTAACAAGCAATTCAAACTTCTGTAACGAAAAAGCAAAGAAAGAACTTGGCTACACCACAAGGAGTTTTGAATCAACAATTTTTGACACAATTGACTGGTTTGTTAACAATAAACCCGAACTTATCAACTTCAAAAAAATTAAAAACATTAAACCGCAAATTGCTCGCTCAACATGACGGGGGAATTCTTCGACTCGTTTCACTTGCTTAACATGACAGGGATATGTCATTTCGAGCATGGTCGAGAAATCCCTTTGTCATTTCGAGAGAGCATTAGCGAACCGAGAAATCCCTTTGTCATTTCGAGAGAGCATTAGCGAACCGAGAAATCTAGATGTTTCGACTCGTTTCACTCGCTCAACATGACAGGAGTGTGTCATGTTAACATACATATTATGTCATTTCGAGAGAGCGTTAGCGAACCGAGAAATCTCATTGTCATTTCGAACGAATGTGAGAAATCTAGATTCTTCGGCTCCCAAAATAACTGTTTTTTCATTTTGTTTACCATCAAAATTTATCAATAACATTTGTAATTACTAATAAGGTCATTCTACTAATAATTAAACTTAAACAATTTTATTTTATTACTGAAATTAAAAAAACATCTTAAATTAAGATGTTTTTGTTTTTTAATTAAACCAACTCAACAATTGCAAGTTGAGCATTGTCTCCACGGCGAATTGAAGTTTTAATAACACGGGTATATCCGCCCTTTTGGTTCTTTTCAGTTGCCCTTGCGTCATATTTAGGTGCAAGGTCATCAAACAACTTTTCAATAAGCGGAAATTTAACTCCCTGTGTTCTTGCTTTAAAGGCCTCTTTCTTTTCACCTTTTGCTCTTTGTTCTTGCTTTGTGTATAAAACTGCCATCAATTTTCTTCTTGCGTTAAGTTTGTCTGCACCATCTTTTGAAATGTTAACCTTAACTTCTTTACCTTTTGCGTCAACACTTGTTTTGGTTTCTGTGATAGTGTCTTTATAAGAATTTACTGCAAGAGTGATGCATTTTTCGGCAATCTTTGCTGCCTCTTTTGCACGGTCAACAGTTGTTTCAATTCTGCCATACCACAATAAATCAGTAACTAACCCACGAAGCATTGCATTTCTTTGGTCGGTTGGTTTGCCAAGTTTTTTAGTTTCCATTAGTTTTCTCCTTTAATTAATCCTCACGGACTTTAAGGTTAAGCCCAAGGCTTACAAGTTTACCAATAACTTCATCAAGTGATTTACGCCCAAGGTTTTTAACTTTTAACATATCGTCCTCTGTTTTTTTGGTTAAATCTTCAACAGTGTTAATTCCTGCTCTTTTAAGGCAGTTATAACTTCTTACAGATAAATCCATATCCTCAATGCTCATTTCCATAAGTTTATGAACTTTATCTTCTTCACGGCTTACAAGAATTGATGTATTTGCCATTTCTTCAACAAGTTCAACAAACAAGTTTGCATGCTCAACCAAAAGTTTGCTTGCAAGGCTTATAACCTCTTTTGCTGAAATTGTTCCATTTGTGGTAACTTCAAGTGTAAGTTTGTCATAATCAGTGTTCTGCCCAACACGAGTGTTTTCAACGCTGTAACTTGCTGATTTTACAGGAGTGAAAATGCTGTCAATTGCAATAAAGCCAATTGGATAGTTTTCACTTTTGTTTTTATCAGCGCTAACATATCCCCTGCCTCTTCCCACAATGATTTCCATGTCAAGAACGCCATCATCTTCAAGAGTGCAAATGTACATGTCTGGGTTTAAAATTTCAACTTCATCGTCAGGGCTAATGTCTTTTGCGGTAACAATTCCAGGGCCCTTTGCTTTTAAAGTGATTGTTTTTTTGAAATCACGGTTAGTTTTTGTTGTTTTAACAGCAAGACCCTTTATGTTTAAAATAATTTCAGTAACATCTTCTTTGCAACCTTTAATTGTTGAAAACTCATGTTGAACACCTGCAATTTTAATGCAAATGGCAGCTGCCCCTGGAAGGCTTGAAAGAAGCATTCTTCTTAAAGCGTTTCCAATTGTTGTTCCAAAGCCCTTTTCAAGAGGCTCTAACACAAACTTTGCATAACTTCCATTTTCTTCTTCAATACATTCAATTCTTGGTTTTTCAATTTCTAACATAACAATCCTCCCAAAGTTATTGTTTATTACTTAGAATAAAGCTCAATAATTAAGTGCTCTTCAATGTTAAGGTCAATATCATCACGAGCTGGAAGATTCAACACTTTACCACTTAATTGTTCAGGGTTAAATTCAAGCCATTTAGGAACAACAACTCTTGATTGTTTAACCGCTGCAAAGCATTCTTTCTTTTGTTTTGATTCTTTAACAGAAATAACATCGCCAACCTTTACTTGGTAAGATGGAATGTTAACTCTTTTGCCATTAACACAAATGTGCCCATGGTTAACAAGTTGCCTGCTTGCTGCACGACTGCTTGCTAGCCCCATGCGGTAAACAACATTATCTAACCTTCTTTCAATAAGGCTAAGCATGTTTTCACCCGTTTTACCCTTCATGCGCTCTGCTTCTTCATAATAGCCTCTGAATTGTTTTTCAAGAAGCCCATAGGCTCTTTTAACTTTTTGTTTTTCACGAAGCTGAGTTTGGTATTCACTCGCTTTCTTTCTTGTAACAGGGTGAACACCAGGGTTAACAGGTCTGCGTTCCATTGCGCATTTTTTAGTTAAGCACCTTTCCCCTTTTAAAAAGAGTTTAGCGCCTTCTCTTCTACATAATCTGCAATCTGCATCTGTATATTTTGCCATAATCTCCTCCTATACTCTTCTGCGTTTAGGTGGTCTGCACCCGTTATGAGGAATAGGTGAAACATCGCGAATAAGAGTTACTTCAATGTCTGCATTTGCAAGAGCACGAATTGCAGATTCACGACCATTTCCAGGACCTTTAACATAAACTTCAACGCTTTTAATTCCATATTCTTTTGCGGCTTTTGCAGCCTTTTCAGCAGCAATGCCTGCAGCAAAAGGAGTGCTTTTACGGTTTCCACGATAGCCAAGAGCCCCTGCACTGCAAGCAGACAAAGTGTTACCAGCAACATCAGTTACTGTTACAATTGTGTTGTTAAACGAAGATTGAACATGCACAATGCCTTTATCAACATTTGTGGTAATCTTACGCTTTTTAGTTGTATTTTTCTTAACTTGTGCCATAAAATTCTCCTCTATTTCTTCTTAATTGAACTTGACCTTGGGCCTTTTCTTGTTCTTGCATTACTATGCGTTCTTTGACCTCTTACAGGCAAGCCTTTTCTGTGTCTTATTCCACGATAAGAACCAATTTCCATTAAACCTTTAATGTCCATAGCGACATCTCTTTTAAGGTCACCCTCAACAGTAACATTTTTGTCAAGATATTCACGAATTTTGGTGATATCGTTTTCAGTTAAATCTTTTACCCTTGTGTCAGGGTTGATTTTGGTTTCTGCCAAAATTTTTTGAGAAGTTTTAAGACCAACACCATAAATGTATGTCAGCCCAACTTCAACACGCTTTTCATTTGGTAAATCAACACCAGCGATACGAGCCATTTTTTTCCTCCAATTTTTTTTGTATTTCAACACCTGTGGTAGAATTACCTTCTATGCCGCCCACAGCATGATTATTTTCAAATTTAAACAGGCGAAAAATTCGCCCAAAAAACTAACCCTGAACCTGTTTATGTTTAGGATACTTATCGCAAATTACTCTTAATTTTCCATTTCTTTTAATAACCTTGCAACTATCGCAAATAGGTTTTACACTTGGTCTAACTTTCATTTTAGTTTTCTCCTTTTTATTTTTGTCGCCAAACAATTCGGCCACGGGTTAGGTCATAAGGGCTCATTTCAAGTTTCACTGTGTCGCCCTCATAAACATGTATAAAATTTTTCCACAACTTGCCTGAAAGGTATGCTGTTATGATGTGCCCGTTTGCAAGTTGAACCTTAAAAGTTGCCCCAGGCATTGCCTCAACAACAACTCCTTCAGTTTCAATAACATCATCTTTACTCACAACTTTTAGCCTCCTTGCCTGTTGCAGTTAAAATTTCAACACCATCTTCTTTAATAAGCACAGTGTTTTCATAGTGTGCAGAGGGTCTTCCGTCTGCCGTTCTATGGTCCCACCCGTTTATTTTCATTTTGTAACTTCCTGCATTAACCATTGGCTCAATGGCAATGGTCATGCCCGCTTCAAGTTTCATGCCAGTGCCTTTTGTTCCATAGTTTGGAACATTTGGTGCTTCATGCATGTGGTTACCAATTCCGTGCCCAACCATGTCACGAACAACGCTAAAACCATGCTTTTCAACATAATTTTGAACTTGGGCACCAATATCTCCAAGCCTGCTTCCTGCCTTAATTCCACGAATTCCTTCAAAAAAACTTTGCTTGGTTACATCAATCAATTTCTGTTTTTCTTCACTTATTTTGCCAATGGCAAATGTTCTTGCGGCATCTCCGTGCCAGCCCTTATAAATTGCCCCAACATCAACCGAAAGAATCATGCCCTCTTTCAAAATGTCTTTTTCACTTGGAAAGCCGTGAACAACAACATCATCAATTGAAGTGCAAATTGTTGCAGGAAAACCATTATAATGCAAAAAACTTGGTTTTGCCCCTTTACTAATTATATAGTCAAAAGCAATTTTGTCAAGAGCCTTTGTTGAAATTCCTGGTTTTGCGTTCTGTTGCATAAGGTCTAAAACCTCTGCAACAATCTGCCCAGCCTTTCGCATTAATTCAATTTGTTTTTCAGTTTTAATACTAACCATTAACTAACGCCTTATAAATGTCTTTATAAACCTTGTCTATGCTTTGGTTTCCATTAATTGTTACCATTTTACCTGTGTTTTTGTAAAAGTTAACAACTGGTTCGGTTTGATTTTTATAAGTTTCCAGCCTTTTTTTAATAACCTCTGGCTTGTCATCATCTCGGGTGAACACTTCACTTCCACAAACAGGGCATTTATTGTTTTTGCATTCGCTTTCAATAAATGTTCCTTGGCAGTTAGCACAACTTTTTCTTGATGAAAGCCTTTTTATTATTGCCTCAAAATCAACATCAATGAAAATCACCTTGTCAATTTTAAGTTTTTCAACAAACTTCACTTGCTCTAAATTTCTTGGCACCCCATCAAGCAGAAATCCGTTTTTGCAATCAGGCTCTAAAACCCTTCTTTCAAGCATTTTAAAAATAATATCATCGCTTACAAGTTTGCCCTGCTCGATTAAGTCTTTTGCAACAATGCCCTCGGGCGTTTTGTTTTTAACTGCCTCTCTTAACATATTGCCTGTTGAAATGTGAGCAATGTTGAAGTCTTTAACAATGTTTGCTGCCTGGGTTCCCTTTCCTGAGCCCGGAGCCCCAATTATAATTAAATTCATCTTTCCCCCAAAATTATCCAATTTCCCATTTTAAAAGTTTAAACAAGTATCCTTCAATTTAAATTTTTAAAATAGGTTCTCTATCACCACAAAAACTGTGGTGATAGGCTATTTTATAACAAATTCTTGTGCCTTTTCATTAGCAGTTGAGCATTCAGTTGAGTATTAAACTCAATTGCAACACTAACAACAATCAGCATACCAGTTGCAGTGAACGCATTCAAAAGCCCAATTGACCCACCTGCCACTGCCTCAAACACAACTGATGGAACAATGGCAATAAAGGCTAAGAATATTGCACCAAAGAGTGTTATTCTTTTGCTTATCTTTGAAAGATAATCAACTGTTGGCCTTCCCGCACGAACACCTGGAATAAACCCGCCGTTTTGCTGAATGTTTTGGCTAACATCTGCAGGGTTGAATTGAATTTGAGCATAGAAGTATGAGAAGAATAAGATTAGCAAGCCAACTAAAATGCTGTAAATAATTCCGCCTGCACCTAGATAATCATAGTAAAACCTTGCAAACCAACCACTATCTCTTGTAACACCACATAACTGCATAATAAGGTTAGGGAATGTTATAATTGCAGTGGCAAAGATTATTGGCATAACCCCGCTTGCGTTTATTTTCATAGGAATATAACTTGATTGCCCACCATACATTTTTCTTCCTTTAATTTGCTTAGCATATTGAACAGGAATTCTTCTTTCAGCCAAATCAAAGAAAACAATCAAAGTGAACACAACAAACACCATAGCAAGGAAACCAAGTAACTCCCAAAGGCTGTTTGTGTTGCCCTCAAAAATGCTAACAACAGCATTTGCAATTGAAAGCCCAGTGCTTGCAATAATACCAATAAAGATTATAAGTGAAAGCCCGTTGCCAATGCCTTGGTCGGTTATTCTGTCTCCAAGCCACATTGTAAAGCAAGTTCCTGCAACCAAAACCAAAACAACAAACACAGCAGTAAGCCAAATAAGGTTTTCACCAAAAATTGGTGCTAAACAATCAGTGCCAAAACCAAGCACAATGCCAATTCCCTGCGCAATGGCAAGAACAATCGCAACAATTTTTGTTATCATGTTGATTTTTTCTTTGCCATCTTCACCTTGCTTAGACAACCTTTCAAGAGCAGGAATACCCACTGTTAAAAGTTGCACAATGATTGACGCATTGATATATGGTGTAACACCAAGTGCTAAAAACGCACCGTTTGAAAGCGCACTACCAGTAACAGCGTTAAGCAATGTTAAAAGTGATGCATCGTCTCCAACTTGCGTTGCATAAGTGTCAGGCAAAATGCCAGGAACTGGCAAATAACAACCAATTCTATACACCAAAAGCAACAAAAGTGTTATTAAAATTTTTTTCCTAAGTTCAGGGGTTTTTAATTCACTTGCTAAGGTTTTAAACATTATTCCACCTCAATAGCCCCACCAGCATTGCAAATTTTGTCAAGTGCTGATTGGGTAAATTTTTGTGCCTTAACAGTTAAACTCTTAGTTAAGTTTCCATTTCCAAGAACTTTCAACCCATAAGGCTCAATTTTTGATATAACACCTTTATTTTTAAGCATTTGTGCGGTAACTATTGTTCCATTTTCAAACTGCTCAAGGTCACTAACATTAATTGTTGTGTAAACCTTTCTCCAATTGTTAGTAAACCCTCTTTTTGGAAGTTGACGAATTAAAGGCATTTGGCCGCCTTCAAACCCTGGTCTAACACCACCGCCACTTCTTGCGTTTTGCCCCTTATGCCCCTTTCCACTGGTTTTGCCAGTTCCAGAGCCAATTCCTCTGCCAAGCCTTTTAGGAGCCTTGGTTGAGTTAGGTGCAGGTGATAATTCGTGTAGTTTCATAATTTGCTCCTTATTTATTTAACTTCTTCAACAGTTACCAAATGCTTAACAACAAAAATCATTCCACGAGTGGCATCATTGTCTTTTTTAATAACTGTTTGATTAATTTTGGTAAGCCCAAGTGCTTGGCAAGTTCTTTTTTGTTTTAAAAGTCTGCCGTTAAGGCTTTTCACCAAAGTTATTTTTAGTTTAGGTTCATTATACACTTCTTTTTTAGAAGTTCCAACTTTTTCAGCCATATTTTTCACCTTCCTATTTTATTTGGTCAACACTAATGCCTCTAAGTGCTGCAATTTGTTCAGCAGTTTTAAGCATTTTTAACCCTTCAAATGTCGCTTTAACACAGTTAACTGGGTTGTTTGAGCCATAAAGTTTTGTTGTTATATCTCTTATTCCTGCAAGTTCAACAACATCACGAACAGCACCCCCTGCAATAACTCCGTTACCTTCTTTACTTGGCATCATGATAATTTTTGTTGTTTCAAAAACACCATCAACTTCATGAGGAATTGTTGTTCCTTGAAGTGCAACATCAATAATGTGATGCTTAGCATCAACAGTTGCCTTTTCAATTGCAAGAGAAACTTCTGTTGCTTTGCCCATGCCAATTCCAACCTTGCCCTTTCTGTTTCCAACAACAACAATTGCATTAAACCTCATTTTTCTTCCACCTTTAACGGTTTTTGAAATTCGGTTAACAGCAACCATTTTCTTGTCGAACTCATCTTCAACTCTTGGTGCCTGAGCCTTATTGTCTCTTCTTGGGCGTCTTTCCTTTTCTTGCTTTTTGTTTTCTTGTTTATTTTCGATTTTTGCCATCATCTAATCTCCTTAAAACTCCAAGCCTGCTTTTCTTGCACCTTCAGCAAGGCTAGCAACTCTTCCTGTGTAAATGTAACCGCCACGGTCAAAAACAACTTGCTTAATGCCTGCTTTCTTTGCTTTTTTAGCAACATCTTCGCCGACTTTTTCTGCTTGAGCCTTTTTGTCAAGGCCTTTAAGTTTTTCACTTAACTTTTTGTCAATTGTTGAAGAACTAACCAAAGTTTTACCATTTGTGTCATCAATAATTTGAGCATAAATGTGTGTGGTTGAACGGTAAACATTGAGTCTAGGTTTTTCGCTTGTTCCAACAAGGGTGTTGCGAATTCTGTCATGTTTGGCTTTTCTTAATTCATTTTTGTTTGTTTTATTAACCATTCCCTATTTCTCCTTATTTCTTTTTACCGCTTTTTTTGATTTCTTTTAAGTGAACCACTTCATCAGTATACCTAATTCCGTATCCATGATATGGTTCAACAGGTTTGATTGCCTTAATGTCAGCAGCGAACTGCCCAACAAAAGTTTTGTCAATTCCTTCAACCTTAATTTCATTAGCGTTAGGCAAAGTAACAGTTATTCCATTAGGAATTTCAACATAAACAGGGTGGCTAAGCCCAATGTTTAATGTGATTTTGTTGCCGTTTACTGCAACTTTATAACCAACGCCGTTAATTGTTAAAGATTTGCTGTAACCTTCTGTTACACCTTTAACCATGTTTGCAATCAACGCTCTGTAAAGCCCGTGTTTTGCTCTAACTTCTTTTTGGTCATTAGCCCTTGAAAGGGTAACAACTTGCTTGCCATCTAATTCATTTTTGCTAACTGTTATGCAACTATCAACCCATTGCCTTAAAGTGCCTTTTGGGCCAGTTACAATAACATCACCCTCAACTGTTTGGTCAAGAGTAACATTTGCTGGAAGAATTATAGGCGCTTTACCAATTCTACTCATCTTTCTCCTCCTTACCAAACATAAGCAAGCACTTCGCCGCCAATGTTTTGTTTTCTTGCGTTTTTATCAGTCATAACACCCTTAGATGTTGAAATAATAGCAATTCCCAGTCCGCCTAAAACCTTTGGAAGGTCACTAGCGTTAGCATAAACTCTTAGCCCAGGAGTTGAAATTCTTTTAAGGCCTGAAATAACTTTTTCACCACGATTGCCATATTTTAAAGTAACAACAATGTCTCTTTTTGAGCCTTCTTGTTTTTCTTCAAAACCAGCAATAAAGCCTTCATCTTTCAAAATTTGTGCAATTGCCTTTTTCATTGCAGATGCAGGAATTGAAACGGTTTCTTTTCTAACAGTTTGAGCGTTTCTAATTCTTGTAAGCATATCAGCAATTGGATCAGTAACATTAATACTCATCTCTCTTTCCTCCCTTTACCAACTAGATTTCTTAACGCCAGGAATTTCACCTTTGTAGGCAAGTTCTCTAAAACATACTCTGCAAATACCATATTTTCTAAGAACAGCGTGTGGTCTGCCACACATAGTACACCTAGTGTATTCTCTTGTTTGATATTTTTGTGGTTTTTGTTGTTTATTAATTAATGATTTTTTTGCCATAATACTCTCTCCTTGCGTTATGCCTTAAATGGCATTCCCATAAGTTTTAATAGGCTTCTTGCTTCGTCATCAGTTTTGGCAGTTGTAACAAATGTAATGTCAAAACCTCTGATTTTTTCAATTTTGTCGTAAACAATTTCTGGGAAAATAAGTTGTTCACGAACACCATATGAATAGTTTCCTCTGCCATCAAAAGATGTTGGGCTAACCCCCCTAAAGTCTCTAACTCTTGGAAGGGCAATGCTTATAAACTTATCCATAAATTCATACATTCTTGTGCCTCTTAAAGTAACTTTTGCACCAATTTTCATTCCTTCCCTTACTTTAAAGTTTGCAACAGATTTCTTTGCTTTTGTAACAACTGGTTTTTGACCAGAAATTGTTGCAAGTTCTTCTACTGCAAGGTTAAAACTTTTACTATTGTCTTTAACATCGCCAAGGCCCATGTTCAAAACAATTTTTTCAAGTTTTGGAACTTCATTGATGTTTTTATATCCATATTCTTTAACAAGCGCAGGAACAACAACTTTAACATACTTTTCTTTTAGTCTATTTTCCATATCAGTTACCTACCCTTAAACATCTTTCTTTGTTTTTCTTACTGCTGGCTTTGATGCAACTTTGCTTGTTTTTGTTGCAACAATTTTTTCATCGGCCTTTTTTGTTTGCTTGCTTGCAGCAGTTTTTTTAGTTGCAGCGGTTTTTGTTGCCTTTTCTTCTTTTACAACTTCTGGGGCAACTTCTTGTGCGGTTTCTTGTTTTTGGTCTTTACTTGCATCTTTTGCTTTTGAAGTTCTAGTTTTCTTTGGTTCGTCTTTTTTGTCTGCTTTCTTTGCAGTTTTTGCAAACTTAGTGTCTAAAACTTCGCCACACTTGCAAACTCTTACCTTTTTGCCATCAACAATCTTGTGGTGAACTCTTGTTGCCTTGTTGCATTTAGGGCAAACCACCATAACATTGCTTGCACTTATTGGTGCTTCGTGCTTAATAATTCCACCCTGGTCTTGGGCAGACCTTGGTTTTTTGTGGCGATTAACAATGTTGACACCTTCAACAATAACTCTGCCTGTGCTTGGGCTAACGGCTAAAACCTTTCCAGTTTTGCCCTTATCTTTCCCAGCAATAACCAAACAAAGATCGCCTGATTTAATACTTAAATTTGCCATATCTTAAATCTTCCTCCTAAATAACTTCGGGTGCAAGTGAAATAATTTTCATATAACCTTTATCACGAAGTTCACGCGCAATTGGCCCAAAGATACGAGTTCCTCTTGGTTGTTTTTGGTTATCAATAATAACAGCAGCGTTATCATCAAATTTAATGTGGCTACCATCATTTCTTCTAATGCCTTTAACAGTTCTAACAATAACTGCTTTAACAACATCACCCTTTTTAACAGTTCCGCCAGGAATTGCACTTTTAACTGATGCAACAATAACATCGCCAATGTTGCCACTTCTTCTAAAAGAGCCACCAACAACTTGAATGCACATAATTTCTTTAGCACCAGTATTGTCAGCAACTTTTAATCTTGTTTGTGGTTGAATCATAATCTTCTCTCTCCTTGCCTAATGTTATTTCACTTTCTCAACGATTCTAACAAGGCGCCATCTTTTATCTTTGCTTAGCGGGCGAGTTTCTGCAATTTCAACAGTGTCGCCAATATCACATTCATTTTTCTCGTCATGTGCCTTTAATTTTGTTGTTTTGTTGATTGTTTTTTTGTAAATTGGGTGCTTAACCTTTGTGTGCACCTCAACAGTAATGGTCTTGTCCATCTTATTGCTTGAAACAACACCAATTCTTGTTTTTCTTTCACTTCTTACAGTTTCATTTGCCATATCAATTAACCTCTCGCCTTCTTAGTTTTGGTTTCAACCTTTGCTGGTTGAATTTTAGCGATTCCTAATTCTCTTTCACGAATAACAGTTTTAACCTTTGCAATGTTCTTTTTGCAAACATTAATCGCAAGAGGATTAGACAAACTGCCTGTTGCGTGAGAAAATCTTAAATTGAACAATTCTTGTTTCAAACTTGCAAGTTTGTCAGCAAGTTCGTTATCAGTCATTGTTGATAATTCTTTAGCGTTCATTATGCCTTATCCTCCTTGTTAGTTTCAGGTTGTTCAAGGTCGGCTTTTCTTGCAATTTTAACCTTGCAAGGAAGTTTGTGGCTAGCAAGTCTTAATGCTTCCATTGCAATTTCTTCTTTAACTCCGCCAATCTCAAACATAACTCTGCCAGGTTTAACAACTGCTACCCAATATTCAGGTGAACCTTTACCAGAACCCATTCTTGTTTCAGCAGGTTTCTTTGTTACAGGCTTGTGTGGGAAAATGTTTATCCAAACTTTACCACCCCTTTTTGTGTAACGAGTCATTGCAATTCTGGCAGCTTCAATTTGGTTAGAGGTTATCCAGCATGGCTCTTGTGCAACAATGCCATATTCACCATGAACAATTTTGTTTCCCCTTGTTGCAACGCCAGTCATTCTGCCTCTTTGTTGTTTTCTTCTTTTAACTCTTTTAGGCATTAACATTGGTGTTTCCTCCTTGGGTATTAACTAAGGTTTTCTTACCAAGAATTTCCCCTTTATAAATCCAAACTTTAACGCCAAGTTTTCCATAAACATGTGCTTCGGCAAAACCATAATCAATGTCTGCCCTTAAAGTTTGAAGTGGCAATGAACCTTCTTGATAAAACTCGCTTCTTGCAATTTCAGCCCCATCAAGACGCCCGCCAACCATAATTTTAATACCCTTAACACCTGCTTTTGTGCAACGGTTTAATGCTTGTTTCATAGCACGCCTAAACCCAACCCTGTTTTCAAGTTGGCTTGCAATGCTTTCAGCCACAAGTTGTGCATCAAAATCAGGATACTTAATTTCCATTACATTGATAACAATATTTTTTTCAGTTGCAATTTTTGCAAGTTGTGCTTTCAAGGTTTCAACCCCTGCACCCTTTTGCCCAATAACAAGACCAGGCCTTGAAGTGTAGATTGAAACAACAACTTTGTTTTCAGCACGGTCAATCACAACTTTTGAAATTCCATAGTTTTTATAGTTTTTCTTAATAAAATCACGAATCTTTTTGTCTTCAAGCAAAAACTTAGAAAAATCTTTATTTGAAGCATACCATTGGCTGTTCCAACCAGTGTTCACGCCAACTCTAAGTCCGTGCGGATTAACTTTTTGTCCCATAATCTCCTCCTTAATTTTGTGCTACATCCAAAATAATTGTAATGTGGCTTGTTCTCTTTTTAATTGAATGTGCTCTGCCCTTGCTAACAGGTTGAAATCTTTTCAAAATTGGGCCACCATCAGCAAACGCTTCGCTAACAATTAAGTCTGACTTGTTAAGCCCAAGGTTGTTTTCAGCGTTAGCACCAGCACTTTCAAGAACTTTGATTGCGTAACTAGCACCGCTGTTTGGCATATTCTTTAAAATTGCCACAGCATCGTCATACTTTTTACCACGAATAACATTTAGCACAATTCTAACCTTGCTTGGAGAAATTCGTTGATATCTAGCAACTGCAAATGGTCTTTTTTCAGCATTTTGCTTTCTTGCAGCTGATTTTTCTCTACTTCTTGTTGCCATTATTTACTGCCTCCCTTAGTTGTGCTTGCACCTTTGTGCCCTTTAAATGTTCTAGTTGGGGCAAATTCACCAAGTTTATAACCTACCATTTCACTGGTAATGTAAACTGGAATGTGTTTTCTGCCATCATGAACCCCAATTGTGTGCCCTACCATTTCAGGAATTATTGTTGATGAACGAGACCAAGTTTTAACAACCTTCTTTTCGTTCTTAGCATTTAATTCATTGATTTTTTTAAGTAAACTTTCAGCAACATAAGGGCCTTTTTTTACACTTCTACTCATTGTCCTTTGCCTCCTAGTTAATTCTCTTTACCATAAATTTGTTTGATTTATTTTTCTTTTTACGAGTCTTGTAACCCATTGCAGGTTTACCCCAAGGAGTAACAGGACCAGGATGCCCAACTGGTGATTTACCTTCACCACCACCATGTGGGTGGTCAACTGGGTTCATTGCAGAACCACGAACAGTTGGTCTTATTCCTAAATGACGAGTTTTGCCCGCCTTTCCAAGTGAAACAATTTCATGTTCAACATTTCCAACTTGCCCAATAGTTGCACGGCAAGTAAGCAAAACTTTTCTCATTTCACCACTTGGCATTCTTAAAGTTGCATATTTGCCTTCTTTTGCCATATATTGTGCGCTAATTCCTGCTGAACGAGCAATTTTTCCACCTCTTCCTGGCTGAAATTCAATGTTGTGAACAACTGAACCAACAGGAATGTTTTCAAGTGGCAAACAGTTGCCTGATTTAATTTCAACACTGTTTCCGCTCATAACTGTGTCCCCAACGGTTAACCCAATTGGCGCAAGAATATATCTTTTTTCACCATCGGCATAGTTTAAAAGTGCAATGTAGGCACTTCTGTTAGGGTCATATTCAATTGATGCAACCTTTGCAGGAATATTGTCTTTATTACGCTTAAAGTCAATTACGCGGTATTTTTGTCTGTTTCCACCACCAATATGGCGAACAGTTAGGCGGCCATAAGAGTTTCTGCCACCCGTCTTTTTCTTGGTTTCAAGCAAAGACTTTTCTGGAGTGCTTGTTGTTACCTCTTCAAAAGATGGGGTTGATTTAAATCTTTGACCAGCAGTTATCGGCTTTGATCTTTTAATTGCCATAGTTATTACCTATCCTCCCCTAATTATGAAAGGCTATCAAAGAACCCAATAGATTTGCTATCACTTGTAAGTGTAACAGTTGCTTTTTTAAAGTTTCCTGTAAGTCCTTCGTGCTTTCCTTGTCTTTTAATTTTCCCATAAACATTAGCAGTGTTAACACTTGCAACTTTCACTTTGAAAATTTCTTCAACTGCTTGTTTAATTTGAGTTTTGTTTGCGTTTTTTGCTACTTCAAATGTGTATTTCTTGTTAGGAATATCAGCATAAGTTTTTTCGCTTAAAACTGGTCTAATTATAATGTCATGTGCTACCATTATTTGCAAGCCTCCTCAATTTTCTTTAAAGCGGCCTTAGTCATAACAATTTTGTCTGCATTAACAATGTCATAAGTGCAAGCAAGTTCACTTGGAGTAACTGCCACTTTGTCAATATTTCTTGCGCTTAAATAAACATTTTCATTGTTTTCTTCAGTCACAACTAAAACTCTTTTGCTGGCCTTTAAGTTAACTAAGATGTTTGCAAACTCCTTAGTGCTAGGTTTAGCCATGTTAAGTTCGTCAACAACAATAATGTTTTTCTCTCTTGCTGCTTCGCTAAGTGCACTAACAAAAGCAATTTGCTTCATTTGTTTGTTAACTTTCTTTGAAAAATCTCTTGGTTTTGGTGCAAAAACCACACCACCTTTAACCCATTGTGGAGCCCTGATTGAACCTTGCCTTGCATTGCCTGTTCCTTTTTGCCTCCAAGGTTTTCTTCCGCCACCACGAACTTCACTTCTTGTAAGAGTGCTTTTTGTGCCCTGCCTTGCATTTGCAAGATAAGCCACAACAACTTGGTGAATTAACGCTTCGTTATAAGGTGCGCCAAACACACTGTCTTTAAGTGTAACTTTGCCAACCTCTTCACCTTTAATGTTAAAAACTTTAGTCTGCATTATTTCTGCCTCCTTCCCTATGCCTTAACAGCACTAGATATTGTAACAACACTGCCCTTAGCCCCAGGAATTGCCCCTTTAACTAAAAGCAAATTGCGGTCAACATCTACCTTTGCAATTTCTAGATTTTGAATGGTAACCTTTTCATTACCATATTGACCAGGAAGTTTTCTGTTTTTGAAAACTCTTGAAGGTGTTGAGTTTGCTGAAAGTGAACCAGGTTCCCTGTGAACAGGACCTGCACCGTGTGTCATTGGAAGTCTGCTTGCATTCCATCTTTGAATAACACCTGCAAAACCTCTACCTCTTGTGTATCCTGAAACATCAACCTTGTCACCAACTTTGAAAACATCACATTTAACTTCGCTTCCAAGTTGCAAACCTTCGGCTGAAATTTTGAACTCTTTAAGATATTTTTTAGGTTCAACATTGGCCTTTTTAAGATGACCCATTTCAGGTTTTGTTAATCTTTTTTCTTTAGTGTCGCTAAAAGCAAGTTGAACAGCCTCATAACCATCTTTATCTTTAGTTTTAATTTGGCTAACAAAGCATGGACCAGCCTCAACAACTGTAACAGGAATAACCATTCCATCGGCTGTGAAGATTTGCGACATACCGATTTTTTTACCTAATATTGCGTTTTTCATCACTCATCTTCCCCCTACCTTATAATTTAATTTTGATATCAACACCCGCTGGAAGGTCAATCTTCATAAGTGAATCCACAGTTTTTGAAGAAGGATTATAGATATCAATCAATCTTTTATGTGTTCTAATTTCAAATTGTTCTCTTGAGTCCTTATCTTTGTGTGGTGAACGAAGAATAGTTACCACTTCTTTTTCAGTAGGCATAGGAATTGGACCACTAACCTTAGCCCCTGCTTTTTTAGCGGTTTCCACAATTCTTGCAGACGCACTGTCAACAAGTTCATGGTCATACGCTCTTAAATTAATTCTAATTTTTTGTGTTGCCATTTATTTCCTCCATAATTTCCAACTTACCCTTCTTTTGCCCTGAACCGGCATAACACATAAAGAAGGCGAATTGTCGCGCTAATCTTGCCAGCACTCTTGTCAGCAGGAATTATCCATCACACCAGCCTTTGTGAATGGTAACTTCCCACTTCACCCCATAGTTCAGCGATGATATTATACTTTACACACGGCCCCGTGTCAAGTGTTTTTTGAAAAAACTTTTAAACTTTTTCCCACCAGTTTCACCCGCCTTCAAAGCCTTACAGTTTGACAGGATTTTTGCTTCATGTTATAATAAAAAAATAAAACAACCACGCAATCTGCCTTCTAACAAAAAAGTTTTTATAAATAACTTGTAAACAAACCCTTATTAATGCTTAATTTCTTTCAATTGTAATGACGATTATGTTAAACAGGAATAAACAGCACAATCAGATTATTAAAGAATTAATTATTAAAGAACTAACCAGTAACAACTGGTGCAGATAAAAAGGAGAAATTGAATGATAACCAAAGAATTTTTGCAACAAAAACTAGACCTAACCGAAATTGAAGCCAAGGCATTATACAGAAATTTAAAATCCAATCCGCAAACCCAACTTGAAGTTTTGTGCCAAAATGAAATTACAATTGAAGATAGAATTAATTTTTATAAAGACCTTGGCATTTCAGGCTTTCAACTTGCAAATTACAATTTTTTACTGACTTACAACACAAAAGTTAGTGAAACTCAAATAAAACACTGCATAAGGGCAAAAATAAAATATCTTGAAAATGAACTTGATATAAAACCAACTGAACTTTATCAAGACTCTTTTTTGCAACTTTTAGCACTTGATTGCACCCACACCCCCACTGAAAACCCATTTGGGCTTCAAGCAAGAGTTGAATTTTTTAAAAAGAAAACAGGTACAACTAATGAAAATTTAAAAAAGAACATCCAACTTTTAAGGTTTGATGTAACCGAAACACCGCAAGAAAACTCTGATGGAATTCAAGCAAAACTTGAAGTTTTAAAAAACCTTGGGCTTTCAAAAGAATATGTTGCAAATCATTTAACAATTCTTATGGCTCCTGCACAAAAACTTCCAGTAAGATATGCCATGGGAATTAGCATTTTTAAAAACACTGAGTTTTTAAACAATCCACTTTGGGCAACCTTTGATGAAAATAAAACTTTTGCAAGGTTTTGCTACTTAAAATATAAATTTAATGACGCAACAAACTTAAAGAACATTTTTGACGGCAAAAATAATAAAATTAACCCATCATCACTTTATTTATCAACCCCAAGGTTTGAAAAGCGCTTTAATGTTAAAGATGAAAAACTTCAAACAACCTTTCCTCTAACCGATAATGTTAAACAAACAATAAAGCTTAACTACATTGCCTTTGCAAACGAAAACGAACAAGAAAAATAAATTCGCTAGTAAAAATGATAGTTTAAAACTAGTAAAAAATGATAATTCAAAATAGGATAATAACAACTGTGTTAAACATTATTTAATTTATCGCTTAAACATTAAAAACTGCGAACATAAAAAAGAGCCCTAACAAACTTGGGTTCTTTTTTATTGTTTTATTGATTATTTATTTTGCGTTACTTTTTATTAAAAGTGTCTTTAAGTGAAATTGTGTGGTTGAAAATTAGGTTGTCTTTTGTGCTGTCTTTATCAAGGCAATAATAACCTTTGCGCATAAATTGAAACTTATCTTCAACCTTGGCACCTGTTAAAAAGTTTTCAGCAAGTGCAGTTGACTCTTCCATTGAATTTGGCTCTAAAATGTCTTCAATTTTTGCACCATTTGCAAGGGCTTTTTGTGGCCAAACATATTCCATTTTTGTCAAGTTTTTAAAAGTTCTTATGGTCACTGGTGTGCAGTTGTTTTTGCTAACAAAATGAATGGTGCCTTTAACTTTAATTCCGCTTTCATCATTTCCTGAGCGAGAGTTTTTAACATATTCACAAACAAGATGGTCAACTTCTCCGTTTGAATTTAAAACTGCCTTTTTGCATTTAATTATGTATGCCCCTTTAAGGCGAACCATTCCCCCCTCAACTAGCCTGTTATATTTTGGTGGCGGGTTAAGTGAAAAATCTTCACGCTCAATAAAAATTTCTTTGCCAAATTTTGATGTGTGCGTGCCAGCACTTTCATCATTAGGATTATTTTCAATTTCAATGGTTTCATCTTCACCTTCAAAATTTTCAATAATAACTTTAAGCGGGTCACAAACAACCATTGCACGGGTTGCAACCTTGTTTAAATCTGCCCTAATGTAAAATTCAAGGGCTGAAAGCGGAAGCGTGCTTTCACTTGCAACAACCCCAATTGAACGAATAAAATCTTTAATGCCCTGTGCGGTGTATCCCCTTCTGCGCATTCCAACAATGGTCATAAGCCTTGGGTCGTCCCACCCCATAACAAGTTTGGCATTAACAATTGCCTTTAAATATCTTTTGCCAAGCAAAACATTTTCAAGGTTAAGAGTGCTAAACTCTCTTTGTTTTGGGGCATAAGGTTTTCCCCAGCCATATTTAATAAACCAGTCATAAAGTTCACGGTGAACCCTGAAAGTGATATCACACAAACTGTAAGTTACCCCTTCAAGAGCATCTTCAATTGGGTGAGCAAAATCATAAATTGGGTAAATGCACCACTTATCCCCAGTTTTGTAATGATGCTCACGCGAGATTTTATACATTATTGGGTCTCGCATTAAAATGTTAGGGTGGCTCATGTCAATTTTAGCCCTAAGGGTGAGCGACCCATCAGGAAATTTCCCCGCACGCATCTCGCGAAACAGCCTTAAACTCTCTTCCCTTGGTCTGTCTCTAAAAGGGCTGTTTTGCCCAGGCTCTGTTAAAGTTCCCTTCATTTTAAGTTGCTCTGCTTGGCTAAGTTCATCAACATAAGCATAGCCGTTTTTAATCATTTCTTCTGCAACCTGATAAATCCCCTCAAAATATGCCTCACTTGCATAAACAACAGCCTTAGGGGTGTAACCCAGCCATTTAAGGTCACTAACATAACTTTCTGCAAACTCCCCCTGCTCACGACTTGGGTTTGTGTCGTCCATTCTAAGGTAAGTGTAGCCCCCAAACTTAATTGCAGTTTCAAAGTCAATAATCCATGCTTTGCAGTGCCCAATATGCCAATATCCTGATGGTTCAGGCGGACACCTTGTTATAACCTCTTTGCTTCTTCCAGCCTTCAAGTCTTCCAAAATTTCTTCTTCAATAAAGTTAGAAGGCACAATGTCATTTAAATTTAACATAATATAAACTCCAATACTAAAGTAAAGTCAATCTTTATATTTTATATAGCTTTCTTCATTTAAAACTATGGTTTTAAAATCGTGATTTACATAACCATATATTTCTAAAATTTTATTACGTGTTGCAAATGATTGGAATTTCCATTTTGAAGTATACACAGTATATATTTTTTCATCTACCAAAATTTTTGCATAACGTGGTAAAAATGCACTTGTTAATCCATCAGTTACTTTCCCAATAATTATTTCTTTTTTTGAATTTTTTATTGACGGTACCACACATCTGTTTTTATTAATAAATCGTAGTGTAGATAATAATCCTTTCTCTAGTTGCATTCCGAATATATTGCTAGAAATAAGCGCTTTAAGATCACATTTGGGATTGTATAAGTCTTTATGCTTATTGTATTGATACTCAATATGCTCTACTGTTATAGGCGTAGCATTTACACGCTCACGTATATAATTTAAATTATTATAAACTTTCATTAGATTTTGAAAACCATAAACTACAAAATCTACATCTTTTATTATATCAAAACCAATTAAATATGATCCAAATATTCCTAT
>ERZ780149.1401-NODE-1401-length-26603-cov-3.446060_pt1 | contig 26603 bp, 30 predicted proteins | sample MGYA00511367_ERZ780149 | MGnify/ENA primary metagenome ERZ780149 (study PRJEB29588, sample SAMEA2153852) | human gut metagenome | biome: human gut; feature: human-associated habitat; material: faeces | place: Denmark | collected 2008/2010 ... | reverse complement strand
TTGTTCTATATTGCAGATAAGGCGGGTGTGCTTGTTGGAGATTTAAAGCAGGCGAAGTCAGAAAATGTCAACGAAATTCCGTATCGTTTTGACCTTAACGAGGAGATTGATAATAAGCTTGTAACGGCAGAGGTTATTAAAGATAATGAGGGAAATGTAGATAATAGGGCAGAAGAATGTGAGCATACAATTCTTTTAAGTGACTATCTTGAATCACTGGCAGAAGAAGATAATAAGAATAATAAGCTTTGCCTTCAAGGTCTGACAGATGATTTGTTTCCTGATGTAAGACCTGATAATGGAGAATATGATAATGTTAATAATACCATTGGTCTGTGTAAGTTTCCCTGCACAGTTGGAAGCATCAGGGAAGCTTCTGATGTATACATAGACAATCCGGTTATAAGTAAGCTTCACGCCTGTTTTTCGTATGGCGATAAAGGTTTCTTTGTAGAGGATATGAATTCGACTAATGGTACTTATATTAATGGTGAGAGACTGAAGGTGCATACAAGAGTTAATATTAATAATGGAGATATATTAAAGTTTGCGGCGTATGAGTTCAAAGTAAGTATAGTATAAAGTAAGTGTATAAAGTCAGTACAGTAAATGTCGCCAAAATCTAATACTTGTGTTACAATTATCGGAAAGCTTAATTGATAACAGGTATATTTGGGAGGATATTAATTATATGAATGTAAACATATATTATGGTGGACGAGGTCTTGTAGATGACCCGACAATTGTCGTTATTAACAGAATCCAGGAAGTGTTAGAGGAACTTAATGTTCACGTTACAAGGTATAATCTTTATGAGATAAAGAATACAATTACAACTCTTTCGCAGTCAGTAGTTGAGGCAGACGGAGTTGTGTTTGCTACTACAGTTGAGTGGGTTGGTATGGGAGGCTATATGCAGACACTTCTTGACTCCTGCTGGCTATATGCAGACAAGAGCAGAACATCATCTACGTATATGTTTCCGGTGGTTATGTCAAGAGCATATGGAGAACGTGAAGTTGTTACAGCACTCAGCAATTCGTGGGAGATAATAGGTGGAGTTGTAGGCGAGTCATTAAGTGCTTATGTAGACGATACAACAGATTTTGAATTTAATAACGAATATAAAGAGATAATCGAAAAATATGCTGAAAATATATACAGAACCATATCAAAGGGCTTAAGACTTTTCTCTCTAAAATCAAAGTACCGCTTGTCGCTTCAAGTCAAACGCTCGAATGTTTATCGGCGCAAAATATTATGCCTGCCGACACTAAAGTAATATGCGCCGAAAACGGCAGTATAGATTTCGGAAATATCGCGCTTGATTTTTTTGAAACAAGTCATGACAGCACAGGCTCGGGCGGTTATGTTGTAACCCTGTCAGACGCAAGGCGTGTTGCCGTTTGCACCGACCTCGGCGTTATGACCGACGCGGTAAGGCAAAAGCTTTCGGGCTGTGAGGCGGTATTGATAGAGTCTAATCACGATGTCGAAATGTTAAAGCACGGACCGTACCCCGCACAGCTTAAACTGCGCATACTGTCCGACAAGGGACATCTTTCAAACAATGCATGCGCGGCAGAGCTGCCTGCACTTGTAAAAAGCGGCACCACGCGTATAATTCTCGGCCATTTAAGCCGAGAAAATAATACTCCGATTCTGGCACGGTCGGCGGCACGTGCAACACTTGCCGCAGTGGGCGCTGTTTGCGATAAAGACTATATACTGAATGTTGCAAAGCCCAAAACTCCGGAGGTGACCGTTTTTTGATTAAAATAACCGTAATTGCTCTCGGAAAATTAAAAGAAAAATATTTACGCGAGGCATCTTGCGAATACGAAAAGCGCCTTACGAGATATTGCAGGTTAAATATAATAGAACTAAACCCCGTTAATCTGCCCGAAAAACCGTCGCAAAGCGAAATTGAAGCCGCACTTTTAAAGGAAGCCGAGCAAATTGAAAGGCGCATACCCGAAGGCAGTGCCGTAGCGGCATTTTGTGTTGAGGGCGAGAGCCTTTCGAGCGAAGGCTTTTCGGCGCTTATAAGCAAAAATACCGATTGCGGAAAAAATATGTGCTTTATTATAGGAAGCTCTTACGGATTGGCAGATGTGTTGAAGCAAAGGGCCGATTTTAGAATTTCAATGTCCGAAATGACCTTTCCGCATCAGCTTTTCAGAATAATGTGTCTTGAACAGATTTACCGATCTTTTAAAATTATCGAGGGCTCGACCTACCATAAATAATTTAAAATATGCGTCAAATAAAAAAATGCTTGACCTTGACCTTGCGTTGTGGTATAATTTTACTACCTCTGCAAGGCTTTTTTATGCGTAAAAACAGCCTTATCAACACAGTTACACAATATGCTGTATTGTGCTTTCAAAGGGTGTTCTATATGTGCCTTTTGTTACGGCGATTGCGTTCTGTAATGAGGGAGGCATTCTCGCCCCTTAGGCGAGAAAAAAATATTTCCGTAAAGCGGGAGGTGCCGTTATGAGAGTAAAAATTACACTCGCTTGCACAGAATGCAAGCAACGCAACTACAACACAATGAAAAACAAGAAAAATGACCCTGACAGACTTGAAATGAACAAGTATTGCAGGTTCTGCAGAAAGCACACCTTGCACAAGGAAACAAAGTAAGGAGGGTAATATGATGAAAACTGTCAATAGAATTTGTCAGATCCTTTCGGTTATCTTCGCAGTTGTTTCTTTGGTACTCTTTTTCACCCCGTTTGCTTCAATCGCCACAAAGAACGGCGATGTTTCAATGGTAGGTGCGGCGCTGGGCTTCGGTGCCAAAACCGAGCTTGCGGGCGTAGAGTACGATATGGCAAAGTCGGCGGATATTCTTTTCTGCTTCTGGCTTACCGTATTGGGCGTGCTTCTCAGCGTTTTCTCATTCAAGTCGAAAAAGGTACGTTATTTTGCTCCGGCAGTAGGCTTAATCACCGGCATTTATATGCTGGTTATAGCGCTCAGAGACGCGGTTTATTATGTAGACGCGCGTCCGCTTACCACTAAGGTGGGCGTTACCGGAATAAACTACACCTCTTCGGTTCTGCTTGCCGCAATAGCACTTTTACTTTTTGCGGTAGCGGCAACAGCGTATCTGCTTGTTGACGATTACATTGAGGTAGTGCAGTCTAAGGGTGCAAAGCGCACAATTTTCAAACGCATAATCGCATTCTTTAAAGATTATAAGAGCGAGATTAAAAAGATAGTATGGCCGGGCCCCAGAGATGTGGTTAAAAACACAGCAATAGTTCTTGCTATGTGCCTTATTGTCGGTGCGTTTATCTGGCTTCTTGACCTTGGCCTCGGCAATCTTATTAAGCTTATTCTTAAATAAGTATCGGGAGGTTGTCAATTATGGCTGAAACAACTGAAGCAAGATGGTATGTTGTGCACACTTATTCAGGTTATGAGAATAAGGTTGCAACCGACCTTGCAACTATGGTTGAAAGTCGCGGTATGCAGGATTTAATTCAGGATATTAAAATCCCGATGGAAACCGTTACCGAGATTAAAGATGACAAAACACGCGAGGTTGAAAGAAAAATTTTTCCGGGATATGTTCTTATAAAAATGATTGTCACCGATGACAGTTGGTATGTTGTAAGAAATATTCGCGGTTGCACGGGTTTTGTAGGTCCGGCTTCTAAACCGGTACCGCTTACCGATGCAGAGGTGGCAGCATTAGGCGTTGAAAAGCACAGCGTTGAGGTTGGTTACCGCGAGGGTGACACCGTTAAGATTATTAACGGTCCGCTTGAGGGCTACAGCGGCGTTATCAAGTCTATTGATTTGGATAATAACAACGTTTGCGTAGTTCTTTCCATGTTCGGCCGAGAAACGCCGGTTGAGCTTGAGCTTGACCAGATTTCCGCATCGAACTGATTTTTAACTGTTAATACGCAGAAATGCTTATTAACTTCCGGCATACAGATTTTTTTACGGTCAAGGTTAACCGTTCGTAAAAATATGAGCATCTGTGTGTCACGGTGGGAGGAGCATGTATATGAATGCTCCGCCAAGTGTTAATTTAGCAAAGATAATCTTTGACTAAACACGGTTACCACGAATAATGGAGGTGCTATTTATGGCTCAGAAAATTACAGGTTATATTAAATTGCAGATTCCTGCAGGTAAGGCAACACCGGCTCCCCCGGTTGGTCCTGCACTCGGTCAGCATGGTGTTAACATCATGGAGTTTACCAAGGCATTCAACGAAAGAACCAAAAACGATGTAGGTATGATTATACCTGTTGTTATTACTGTTTATGCAGACCGTTCTTTCAGTTTTATTACCAAAACACCCCCCGCAGCCGTTCTTATTAAAAAAGCATGCGGCATTGAAACTGCGTCGGGTACACCTAATAAAACAAAGGTTGCCAAGATTACAAGCGAACAGGTTAGAAAAATCGCAGAAACTAAAATGCCCGACCTTAATGCAGCAAGCATTGAAGCCGCAATGAGCATGATTGCAGGCACGGCACGCAGCATGGGCGTCGAAGTTGTTGATTAAGAGGTAAACGACTATGAAACACGGAAAAAAGTATAATGACAGCGCAAAGCTTATCGAGAGCGGTAAGTTTTACGATGTTGAAGAAGCGGTAGAAGTAGCTGTAAAAACCGCTACAGCAAAATTTGATGAAACCGTTGAACTTCATGTTCGCCTCGGTGTTGACTCGCGTCACGCCGACCAGCAGGTAAGAGGCGCAGTTGTTCTTCCTAACGGTACGGGTAAAACCGTAAGAACCCTCGTTCTTGCAAAGGGCGACAAGGCTGACGCTGCTACGGCGGCAGGTGCCGACTATGTAGGCGCCGAAGATATGGTAGCAAAAATTCAGAACGAGAACTGGATGGATTTTGATGTTGTAATTGCCACACCCGATATGATGGGTATGGTAGGTCGTCTCGGTAAGGTTCTCGGCCCGCGCGGTCTTATGCCTTCACCTAAGGCAGGCACAGTAACACCCGATGTTGCTAAGGCAGTTACCGAAGCAAAGGCAGGTAAAATTGAGTACCGTCTTGACAAAACAAATATTATTCACTGCCCCATCGGCAAGGTATCCTTCGGAGCTCAAAAGCTTCAGGAAAATTTCGACGCTCTTATGGGTGCTATTATCAAGGCTAAGCCTGCCGCAACCAAAGGTCAGTATGTTAAGTCGTGCACATTGGCTACAACAATGGGCCCCGGCGTTAAGATTAACGTTGCTAAATTTGGTGCATAATTAATAATCAAAGCCGCCTTTGCAGGCGGCTTTATTTTGTCAAACCATATTTACAAGATAGTTTTTAAGGCTTGAGTTTTACCTCAAGCCTTTTTTGTTCAGTCGTTGTTTTCTTCGGTTTGTTCAGTTGCTTCGTTTGCTTCGGGCTGAATTTCATTTTCAACCGCATTGCTGTTTGTGTTTGATTGTTCGGGCGGTACCCGGCAATAGGTGGAGTTTTTATTAACCGGTGCGTACAAATATGCCAACGGGTCGGGATGCTGATAGCCTTTATTTCGGCAAATAAACAGACATATCGGAGCGGCAAACGGTACAAGCAGATAAATCAAAAAGTATTTGAGCGACTCTTGCGGGACGGTCGATTCAAATATTTTGTATATACATACATAAACAAGCGCCTGCAATGCCATCATACCGACCAAAGCGACAATAAGCAAAACATAGAACACCAATAAAGAGCCAAACATATTTGAAATAAAAACTTCATCATTGACTTCGGCATATATATCATTGTTTACCGCATTTACTATGACAAACACGATAAGTGCAATATAAGCAACCAAAAACAGGGCAAATCCCACCAAAGACAGAATGAGCAAAGCCGTGTCCCAACGCCTGTGAATGCCCTTTTGTCTGTCATAATCGCGCGCAAGTGAACCGATTATCCAATAATTGCCGAAGGGCAGCCACGCAAGCCACGGATTGGCAATACCGCGCCGTTTTGAAAGTGTGTGCAACGCCAAAGATTGCAAAATGTATGATGCAACACCGATGCCTAAAATCACCAAATACACAAAGAGTAAAATTATTACAACTCCCGCCGCTATAGATTCATTCATAACAAACCCCCCTTAAATTTAATTATATCATCGTTATATTTAAAAATCAATAAAAATAAACCGCTTGTAAAGCCGCTTTAAATGTGATATATTATTATCATTGAACTTTAAAGGAATGGTTTTATGAGCTTTGGTATAGCGTTCGGCAATGTGCTGCTGACACTTTTATACATACTTCCGGGCTTTATAGCCTGCAAAACAAAAATCGCAAAGGCGGATCATTTGTCAACACTTTCGGCAATACTAATGTATGTATGCTCGCCTTGTATGATAGTTTCGTCCTTTATTGAAACCGAACGCACGCTTTCAAATATCAAACAGGTTTTGCTTTTCTTTGTAATATCGCTTATAATTCAAGTTCTTGTTACACTCATAATGTATATCATTTTTCATAAAAAATATGACGATGTAAAATACCGTATGCTTACGGTTAGCTTCGGACTTGGAAATGCGGGTTTTTTCGGCATACCGATTATAAAGGCGTTACTTCCGGGTCACCCCGAGGTAGCATGCTTTGCCTGCGTTTATATTGTAGGTATGAATATGATCACCTTTACGGTAGGCGCCTATTGCCTTACGGGCGACCGTAAAAAAATGGCATTTAAAAGAGCGTTTTTAAATCCGTCTTTTATAAGCTTTATAATAGCTCTTATTATTTTTGCCGTTGATTTTCAAGGCTTTGCACCCCAAAAAATGCTCGATGCCATAAGCCTTATGGGCAAAATGACAACCCCGCTTTGTATGATTATTTTAGGCATCAGACTTGCGTCGGTTTCGTTCAAAAAACTGTTTACACGCGCCTATGTTTATGTAATATGTGCCTGCAAGCTGTTGATTTTTCCGTTTTTCAGTCTTGTAATAATGTATTTTCTGCCGGTAGGTGATTTGTTTAAATCTGCAATGTTTATACTTTGCGGCACTCCCTGTGCGTCGGTTATGCTTAATATTGCCGAAATGTATCACGGCGAGACCGAGCTTGCGGCCAACTGTGTGCTTTTAAGCACTTTGCTTTGCGCATTTACAATTCCGTTGCTTGCGGCAGTGTCAGGCGCATTGTTTGCGTAACAATTTTTTCGGAGGCTTATTATGTTAGAAACTTTAAAGGTAGCGTTTATGTTTGTTGCAGGCCTTTTCTTGCTTATAAAAGGCGGAGATTGGTTTGTTGACAGCGCAAGCAGTATTGCAAGGCGCTTTCGAATACCCGAAATACTTATCGGCGCTACCGTTGTATCAATCGGCACTACGCTGCCTGAGGTTATGGTGTCGCTTCAGGGTGCAATAGGCGGTCAGGGTGCTATGGCATACGGAAATGCCACGGGCTCTATAATATGCAATACCGCGCTTATTGCGGCAATCACCGTCGCGGTAAAACCGTCGGGTGCAGATAAAAAGAGTATGAAAATACCCGTTATTTTCTTTTATACCGCCGCGGCGATATATGTTTTTGTCGCCTATTTTTCAAAAGATTTCAGTCGAGTTATAGGTATTATACTTCTTGCAATTTTTGTAGTATATATGGCATATTCGGTAATAAGTGCCTTCAAAATTACAAAAGGAAAAGCTTTGTCCGACAACACTGAACCTAACGAAAAACCAAAAGGAAGTACCGCAAAGGATGTGTTGCTTCTTGTAATCGGCGCCGCCTGTATAGCGGTGGGTGCAAAATTTTTAATCGAAAGCGCAACGGCTATTGCGAAGGCGTTAAGCGTGCCAGAAACGGTAATTGCGCTTACGGTTGTGGCACTTGGCACATCACTGCCCGAGCTTGTTACCGCAATCACCTCGCTTGTAAAGGGGCACGGCGCTTTGTCACTCGGCAATATAATAGGGGCTAACCTGTTTAATTTGGTGCTTGTAAGCGGTGTTTCGATAACCGCGGCGCCGTTTCCGTTGCCGAGCGAAAAAACATTTATGGGTTACAATGCCTCTCTTGTGGTTGATATGCCGGTAATGCTTGCCGTTATGTCTATTTTGTGCATTCCCGCGCTTATAAGGGGTAAGCTTTCGCGTTGGCAGGGCGTACTGCTGCTTTGCATATATGCGGTATTTTTGATTTTTCAGTTTGTTTTGTAAAATGATGAAAAAATCAGCCCTCTTGTTTTGAAAATACAATTCACCTTAATTGTAAAAACAGTCATTCGTTTTACGGATGACTGTTTTAGTTTACAAAAAACACTTGAATAAATACTGTAAAACGGAATATAATAGTTTAAAAGAAGTGTTTTGTCAACCTGAGGTTGCTAAAAACTTCAAATCAAAGTTGGTTGAATAAAATTTCAATTTATTTTACACTTGATATACAGTGTTTGAAATTTATTTTTTGAAGGTGACAGATTTATGACAATCGGTGAAAAAATCAGCAAATTACGCATTGGTAAGGGCGTTTCGCAGGAGCAGCTTGCCGAACGGCTGGGCGTTTCAAGGCAGTCTGTTTCAAAATGGGAAATGGGTCAGGCATTGCCCCAAATTGATAAGGTGGTATTATTGTGTGAGCTTTTTTCGGTTTCCTGTGACGATCTGTTGCGCGATACCGTAAGCATTGATGAAAAATGCGTCAAACGGCATACAAAATATTTCGGAACCGACGGATTTCGCGGCGAGGCCAATGCCGAGCTTACAAGTGACAAGGCGTATAGGGTAGGTCGCTTTTTGGGCTGGTATTATTCGTCTCGACTTTCGGGTCAACAAAAAAGTAATTACAAGCCGCGTATAGTTATAGGCAAGGACACAAGACTGTCGAGTTATATGCTCGAATATTCAATAGTTGCCGGCATTACCGCCTCGGGCGCCGACGCCTACATGCTTCATGTAACCACTACGCCGAGCGTTTCATATGTCACCCGTTTAGACGAGTTCGATTGCGGAATAATGATAACGGCGTCACATAATCCCTTTTACGATAACGGAATAAAGGTCATTAACCGTTACGGCGAAAAGCTTGACGACGCCACAACCGAGCTTATTGAAAATTACATTGACGGCAATCTTGAAGGCTTGGGCATAAACGGTGACGATTTGCCGTGGGCTAAAAGAGAACGCATAGGTAGAATTGTCGATTATGTTGCCGGCAGAAACCGTTATGTAGGCTACCTTATTTCTTTGGCGTCTAATTCATACAAAAAGCTTCGCATAGGCATTGACTGTGCAAACGGCGCGTCGTGGTCTATTGCAAAGTCTGTTTTTGCCGCTTTGGGCGCTCAGGTTGAGGTTATAGGCGATGAGCCCGACGGACTTAATGTAAACCGTGATTGCGGTTCTACTCATATTGAAAATCTTTGTCATTTGGTAAGAGAAAAACACCTTGATATCGGTTTTGCATTTGACGGCGACGCCGACCGTTGTATTGCGGTAGATGAAAACGGAAACGAGGTTGACGGCGATAAAATGCTTTACATTTTAGGCCGCCGCTTAATGTCACGCGGAATGCTCAACGATAATACCGTAGTTTCTACCGTTATGTCGAACAGCGGTTTTGTTAAAAGCTTAAAAAGGGCAGGCATTGAAAGCGCGGTTACAACCGTTGGAGACCGATATGTATATGAATGTATGCAGCAAAACGACTATTCACTCGGCGGTGAGCAATCGGGGCATATTATCATTAAAAAATACGCAACAACCGGAGACGGCATTTTAACCGCCATTATGATTGCCGAAGAGGTTTGCGATACAAAGAAAACCCTGTCGGAGCTTTGTGAAAATGTGTTGGTTTATCCGCAATATACTAAAAATGTGCGTGTTAACAGCAAGGCGGCCGCCGTTAGTGACGAGGCTGTGTCGGCGGCAGTAAAAGAAGCCGAGGCTGAAATCGCGGGAGAAGGCAGAGTATTGCTCCGCCAAAGCGGCACCGAGCCGGTTGTAAGAATTATGGTAGAGGCGAAAACCTATGACGATTGCCTGCGCCACGCAGAAAACATTTCAAATGTATTGAAAGAGAGGGGACACACAGTTGGATAAAAAGGTCAAGACTGTCGAGCTTTACGAAAGTATTCCCGAAATTCTTAAAGGTTTATTTAAATATGAATACCCTTGGGAAATTTTGCCGCTTATTAAGGCATATACGGCTGAAATTATAAAAAATCATCCGAAAGGATACAAACTGCTTAAACAAGATGTTTTGATAGGTGAAAATGTTACTATTTCACCCACCGCTACTATCGAGGGTCCTACCGTTATAGCAAGCGGAACCGAAATTCGTCCCGGTGCATATATACGCGGTTCGGTAATTATAGGCGAAAACTGTGTGGTCGGAAATTCCACCGAGCTTAAAAACTGTGTTTTACTTGAAAGGGTACAGGTTCCGCACTATAATTATGTAGGCGATTCGATTCTCGGCACAAAAGCGCACATGGGCGCGGGCTCAATATGCTCAAATTTTAAGGCGGACGGAAAAAATATTGTTGTGCGCGGGCAAACAAATTACGAAACAGGTCTTAGAAAAATGGGTGCGATGCTCGGCGACGGCGCAGACATAGGTTGCGGCTGTGTGCTTAATCCCGGTACGGTTATAGGCAAAAGAACCAGCGTTTATCCGCTGACCTCGCTTCGCGGCGTTTTTCCCGCAGATTGCATTATAAAATCGGCAGACAATATTGTAAAAAGAATATAAACAAAAAATACGGGGCTGTAAAAACTTGTGTTTTTACAGCCCCCTGTGCAATTAAGAAAGACAGGCATAAAAATCAAGACAAAAATTGTATCATACATATTGATTTTCAAAAAAATATATGTTAGTATAAAACAAAAAATTCGGAGAAGATTTATGAATAATATTTGGCATGATGTATCACCCGAAAGAATAAAGCCGAATGATTTTTTGTGCGTAATTGAAATACCGAAAGGCAGTCGTAAAAAGTACGAGCTTGATAAAGAAACGGGATTTATAATTCTTGACCGTGTGCTTTACACATCTACACATTACCCTGCAAATTACGGCTTTATTCCCCGCTCCTACGGCGACGATAACGATCCGCTTGATGTATTGCTTATCTGCGCCGAAGATTTAGAGCCTCTCACTTTGGTAAGAGCGTACCCGATAGGCGTTATATCTATGGTTGACAACGGCCGTCGTGATGAAAAAATAATAGCAATTCCGCTTAACGACCCTAATTACAATATGTACAGGTCGATACAAGAGCTGCCCAAGCACATTTTTGATGAAATGAAGCACTTTTTCAGTGTTTACAAAAATCTTGAACACAAGGAAACGGCGGTTGACGAAGTAAAGGACGCTGATGCGGCAATTAAAATAATTGAAGAAGCAATAGACAGATATAATGAAATTTTCAAATGAGGTGGTATAAATGCGTTGCTTTGATATTGATTTAAAAGAAAAATATGAATTTTTAGGTGAAAACGGCAGGCAGCCGCGCGTCAGCTGTTATCTGCCCTACTGTCTTAAAGAAATGGGCAGAGAAAACGAAAAACGGCCGTGTATGGTTGTATGCCCCGGCGGCGGCTACGCCTATTGCTCCGAGCGCGAGGCAGAGCCTATTGCATTAAAATTTTTAAATTGGGGCTTTAATGTTTTTGTGCTTTACTATTCTTGCGCACCGCACCGCTACCCTGTGCAGCTTCGCGAGGTTGCTGCAGTTTTTGAAGAAATATACGCTCACGCAGATGAATGGAACTGCGATACCGATAAAATAGGTATAATCGGTTTTTCTGCGGGAGGACACCTTTCGGCACACTACAGCAACGCTTATAACAGTGACGCTGTACGCGAGGTGTTTCCCAATAGCAAAAAGCCTGCTTTCAGTGTGTTGTGTTATCCCGTAATATCCTCCGATGAAAGTTTCGCACACAAGGGCAGCTTTGAAAATTTATTGGGCGAATTTCCTAACGGCAAAGACGCAGAGAAATATTCCTGCGAAAAATTAGTAACACCCGACACCCCGCCTGCATTTATTTGGCACACCGCAGAGGACAATTGCGTGCCTGTAAAAAACAGCCTTTGTTATGCGGCGGCACTTGCCGATAACAATGTGCCTTTTAGTGTGCATATTTATCCTTACGGCGAACACGGTCTTTCTACCTGTGACGCACTTACTAACAATCCCGAAATTATAAATAAACAAAAAGCGTTAACGCAAGCATGGCTTATTGATTTAAAAAATTGGCTGGAAAACGCAATATAATGCACAACAAACAAAATAAGCGTCTGCTGTACTTTTTACAGCAGACGCTTATTTTAATTTATTTTTGTAAGCTCAATAAAGTATTTAGCGGTTGTTTCCGGGCTGGTTTGAGTATCCTCCTCAAGCCACCATTTAACCGTTTCGGCAAAGCTGCCGACCAAGTGATTAAGCAAAAAATTTTTCGGCACTTCGGTTTTAAACGCATCAATATGCTGCTCGAACATTGTGTATAAATGCTCCTTAAAATATCTCATAAAGAGTTCGCCGCTGTCAGACAGCAAAATGCCCGACAGGTCGGTTTTATTCTCGCGTATATGCCAAAGGGTATGCGACAGCTTGCCCTCTAAATCAGTGTCTTTGCCAACCCATGGGCATGGGTCGTTTTCAAATATGTGATAAAACATATCTTCACACATAGCGTTAAGCAGTAAATCTTTTGTTTCAAAGTGTGAATAAAATGTACTTCTGCCGACATCGGCCTCATCGATGATATCCTGAACGGTTATATTTTCGTAACGCTTTTTTTCCAATAAGTTGCGAAACGCGTGAAATATAGCCTTTCGGGTCTTGAGTTGTCGTCTGTCCATAAAAACCTCCTGAACAATTTTAAAATTTTGTTCGGTATCTTACATAAAAAGCCTTTTGGTTGTTGTTATTTCGATAGATTTTCATATATAATGTAATCAAACAAAATGTTCACTAACATATTTATTATACATTACCTTACAAATGAAGTCAATATAGGAGGATTTGAAATGAAAAAAATATATAAAGTTGAAGTAGACTGTGCCAACTGTGCCGCCAAAATGGAGCAGGCCATTAAAAAAATAACGGGAGTTAAGAATGCAACGCTTAATTTTATGATGCAAAAACTTATTTTAGAGTTTGAAGACGATTATAATATTGATACTGTTATGCAGGCAGTAAACAAGGCTTGCAAAAAGATAGAAAGCGACTTTGTTATTAAAATGTAACAATAAAAAGAGGTATATCGGGTATGACTCAAAAGCAGAAAAAACTACTGATTAGAATTATTATTTCGGCGGTATTTATTATAGGTTTAAGCTTTGCGCACATAGGCGGCGTAATGCGTTTCTTTTTATACTTAATACCCTATCTTATTGTGGGATACGATATTCTCATTAAAGCCGGAAGGGGTATTATTAACGGTCAGGTGTTCGACGAAAACTTTTTAATGTCGGTTGCTACAATCGGCGCAATGATTATCGGTATTGTAGGCGACGGAGATTATGTCGAGGCCATTGCCGTTATGCTCTTTTATCAGACGGGCGAGCTGTTTCAAAGCTATGCTGTTGGTAAAAGCCGTAAAAACATAAGCGAGCTTATGGATATAAGACCCGACTATGCCAACATAGAAACAGAAGGCAAGCTCACACAGGTAGACCCAGAAGAAGTAGAAATCGGTGCGGTTATTATTGTACGACCGGGTGAAAAGGTGCCTATTGACGGAATTGTTACAGAGGGTGAAGCTTGCCTTAATACCGCCGCATTAACAGGTGAAAGCTTGCCGCGCAATGTAAGTGCGGGCGACGAAATTTTCAGCGGCTGTGTTAATATGACAGGCGTTCTTAAAATTCGCACCACCAAGCAGTTCGGTGAGTCAACCGTTTCAAAGGTTTTAGATTTGGTAGAAAACGCAAGCTCGCGCAAATCTAAATCAGAAAATTTTATTACCAAATTTGCAAAGGTTTATACCCCTGCGGTCTGTTTTAGTGCGCTGGGCTTGGCAATAATACCGCCCATAGTCAATATACTTATTTTGAATACCCCCGCAAACTTTTCAATATGGGTGTACCGCGCGTTATCGTTCTTGGTTTCAAGTTGTCCGTGCGCGCTGGTTGTAAGTATTCCTTTAAGTTTTTTTGCGGGTATAGGCGGTGCGGGCAAAGAAGGAATACTTATAAAGGGTTCCAACTATTTAGAGGCGCTCTCTAAAACCGACTGCGTTGTGTTTGACAAAACAGGCACTCTTACCGAGGGTGTGTTTGAGGTTACTGCCGTTCATCATAATGAAATTCCCGAAGAAAAGTTAATGGAGTATGCCGCACTTGCCGAAAGCGCATCATCGCACCCTATAAGCAAAAGCTTACAACGCGCATATGGTAAAGAATTAGATACAGGAAGGGTAAGCGATATAGAGGAAATCAGCGGTAACGGTGTGGTGGCAAAGGTTGACGGTGTTATTGTTGCCGTAGGCAATAATAAGCTTATGAACAAGCTTGGCATTAAATATACCGACTGTCATAAAACAGGAACAATTATTCACATAGGCACAGACGGTAAATATGCAGGGCATATTGTAATTTCAGATGTTATTAAATCAACATCAAAAAAAGCGGTTGCGGCCTTGAAAAAAGCAGGAGTTAAAAATATCGTTATGCTCACAGGCGATGCAAACGCCGTAGCCGAGCAGGTTGCAGATGAGCTTAAAATAGATACTGTATACAGCGAATTATTACCTGCCGATAAGGTGTCTAAGGTCGAGCAGCTGCTTAGCAAAGAGTCAAGAAAATCAAAGCTTGCCTTTGTGGGCGACGGTATAAACGACGCACCCGTTCTATCACGCGCCGACATAGGTATCGCAATGGGCGGAATAGGCTCTGACGCCGCCATTGAAGCCGCCGATGTTGTGCTTATGGATGACGACCCCGTAAAGATTGCCAAGGCGATTAAAATTTCGCGCAAATGCGTGGGTATAGTATATCAAAACATAGTGTTTGCAATTGCGGTTAAGGCGTTGGCTTTAATACTTGTTGCGATTGGTGCCGCTAATATGTGGCTTGCGGTTTTTGCCGATGTCGGCGTTGCGGTCATTGCCATACTTAATGCGATTCGCGCTATGTTTGTAAAAAGACTTTAAAAATAAACTTTAAGACGAAAACGAAAATTTACAGTTTTCGTCTTTTTTTTAACCCTGCTTTTGACATTATTCTCGTACAAGAGGCTATATAATATTATTAAAGTGGGGTGGCAAAATGGTAGTTTATGCAGATATTCTTATATTAGTAAATTTTACAGTAGATTATTTTTTACTGCTTTTGACTTCAAAATTTTTACATAAAAATACACGTCTTTGGCGTCTGCTTTTAGGCGCCGCCGCAGGCGGAGTATTTTCGCTTTACATATTTTTGCCGCAGAGTAATTTTTTATGTCAGTGTATAGTTCAAATTTTAATGTCTGCTGTTTTGTGTTTAATAACCTTTGGCTTTGGTGACGTAAAATCTTTTTTCAGAAATGTGGCTGTGCTGTTTTGTGTAAACTTTGCTTACAGCGGAGCTATGATTGCCGTGTGGCTTATATTTAAGCCTTACGGAATGGTAATAAATAATTCGGTTATTTATTTTAATATATCCCCTTTGTTTTTAATAGCCTTTTCGGTGCTTGGTTATCTTGTTGCAAACGTTTTGCGACGGGTGCTTGAAAAAACATTTCCGCAAAATACTAAATGCGATGTCACTATTTTTTGCGGCGACAACTCTTTAAGCCTATGCGGCATTGCCGACACGGGAAATTCGCTTGATGATGTGTTCGGGCTATCATCAATATTTATAACCGAGGCACAGGTTGTTGACGCACTTGTAAATTGTTCCGAGCGCAAAACAAGGTACAGGGCAATTCCCTGTTCAACCGTTACAGGTACCGAAATTCTTGACGGGTACAGAATTGACAGGGCTGAAATATTATATAAAAAGCGTAAATACACATTTAAAAGCCCCGTACTCGCAGTATCGCGCGAGCCGCTTGACGGCTGTAAGATAATAGTAAATCCCGAGAAATTTAACTGACGGTAGGTATATTATTATGAAAATTAAAATTAAAAATCTTATACATAAACTTCTTATAAAACTCTTTTCGCGCCGTGCTGTCTATTATATAAACGGACCCGAAACACTACCCCCGCCGCTTTCTGCCGTAAGAGAAACCGAGCTTTTGGCAATAGGCGACGAGCAGTCAAAAAACGAACTGATAGTACACAATTTGAGGCTTGTGGTCTATATAGCCCGAAAGTTTGACACCGCGCCCACCGGTATCGAAGATTTAATTTCAATAGGTACAATAGGGCTTATCAAGGCTGTAAACACATTTTGCCCCGAGCGCAATATTAAACTTGCCACCTATGCGTCAAGGTGTATTGAAAACGAGATACTTATGCATCTTCGTAAGGTTGCGTCAAAGCGGAATGAAATATCTATTGACGAGCCGCTCAACACCGACTGGGACGGAAACGAGCTGTTACTGTCGGACATACTTGGAAGCGACGGCGACGAGGTGGGGCGAGGACTCGAGCAGGAGGACGAGCGCCGTCAGTTAAAATGCTTTGTAAATGACCTGCCGCCTCGCGAACGGCAGATTATGGAAATGCGGTTTGGTATGAACGGCTACCCCGAATATACGCAAAAACAGGTAGCCGACACCTTGGGCATTTCACAGTCATATATATCGAGGCTTGAAAAAAGAATTATTATAAAGCTTAAAAAACAGATTGAAAAAGCGGTTTAGACAGAGTAAAATATTGTCGGTGATATTTTTGAAATACTTTGCTTTATATTTCGTTTTTATAAATGTAATTGCGGCAATAATCTGCCTGACGGATAAAATAAAGGCAAAAATCGGCGGTTGGCGCATAAGCGAAAAAACGCTTTTTGCAGTAAGCCTTATGGGCGGCAGCGTCGGAATGTATATTACAATGCTTGCAATAAGGCACAAAACAAAGCATAAACGCTTTATGATAGGTATTCCGATTATAATATTTATACAAACGGCAATTTTAATAATTATTACATATAATTCTTATATATCGGGTTGACAAACGGCAAATTGTGATATATAATACTCAAAAATAAATATTCTTCGGGGCGGGGTGAAATTCCCCACCGGCAGTTAAAGCCTGCGAGCCTGTTAAAAACGGGTTGATTTGGTGAAATTCCAAAGCCGACGGTACAGTCCGGATGGTAGAAGAAAAAATTTATGTAAATTTTTAGCCCCCACAAAATATGTGGGGGCTTATATTTTTGGGGTGGTTTTATGAACGCAAAAAACAATTTAAAAAAGATTTCGGTAACAGCAGTGCTTTGCGCGTTAGCGTATATCTGTATGTTTGTAGTTAAATTTAGGGTTGGTTTTCTAACCTTTGATTTTAAAGATGCTATACTTACTGTTATTGCATTTTTATACGGACCTTTATATGCAGTCGTATCATCTGTTTTGGTTGCCGGCATAGAATTTTTGACAATAAGCGACACCGGCGTGTACGGCTTTATTATGAACGCACTGGCAAGTGCCGCATTTACTGCAACCAGCGGTATAATTTATAAATACCGCCGCACACTTACGGGAGCCATTTTCGGCAGTATGGCGGCTGTGTTTTCAATGACGGCTGTTATGCTTGTTGCAAATATGTTTATAACACCTTTTTATATGGGAGCCTCTCGCAGCGATGTTGCTGCTATGATACCTACGCTGTTACTGCCTTTTAATCTGATTAAGGGTGTTGTTAATGCGGCAATAACTATGATAATTTATAAACCGATAACCTCGGCGCTAAAAAAAGCAGGGCTTTCAAACAGCAAAACACCCAAAACCGACAAGAAAAAGTTTATACTTATTGCAACAGTGGCTTTGGTGCTGCTTGTGGTTGCGGTTTTAATAATTTTATTTGTGCTTAACGGAACCTTTGAAATAATAAGTAAAAAATAACAGTTGACAAATAAAGCGCATGGTAGTAAAATACTACACGGAAAACAGAAAATTAAATAAAATAATAGTCCTTATCAAGAGTGACGGAGGGTACAGGCCCTATGAAGTCCGGCAACCTGATTGTTTTCAAGGTGCCAAATCCTGCGGATTATCCGAAAGATAAGATTTTTAAAGGCTGCTTACCTTTCGGTGAGCGGCTTCTTTCTTGCTTTTAGGACATAAAAACGGAGGAATAAAAATTGTATAAAAAGTTATTTACTTCTGAATCGGTAACCGAAGGTCACCCCGATAAGGTGTGCGACCAAATTTCCGACGCTATACTTGACGCAATGCTCGCGCAGGACAAGCAGTCGCGCGTGGCGTGCGAAACCTTCTGCACTACCGATATTGTAAATGTTATGGGCGAAATTACTACGAGTGCCAAGGTTGATGTTGAGTCAATTGTTCGTGAAGTGCTTTGTGATATAGGCTACAACAGCGCCGACGCATGCTTTGACGGCAAAAGCTGCAAGGTAGTTGTAAATCTCGACAGGCAGTCACCCGATATAGCGCTTGGCGTTGATAATTCGCTCGAATTCAAGGGCGGTGAAGATGATAAATACAACCTTCACGGAGCAGGTGATCAGGGTATGATGTTCGGCTTTGCCTGTGACGAAACACCCGAGCTTATGCCGCTTAGTATTTCGCTTGCTCATAAAATGTCATATAAGCTTACGAGCGTTAGAAAGTCGGGTGAGCTTACATACCTTCGCCCCGACGGCAAAACTCAGGTTACGGTTGAATATGATAAAAACGGAAAGCCGAAACGCGTGGATACTGTTGTTGTATCAACTCAGCACAGCGCTGACATTGACCTTGAAACACTCAGAACAGATATACTCGAAAAGGTTATCAAGCCTACAATACCCGAAAATCTTATAGATGATGACACAAAAATATTCATAAACCCCACCGGCCGTTTTGTAATAGGCGGACCTCAGGGCGACACAGGCCTTACAGGCAGAAAAATAATTGTTGACACCTACGGTGGCGTGGCTCGTCACGGAGGCGGCGCTTTTTCTGGCAAGGACCCCACAAAGGTTGACCGCAGTGCCGCATACGCCGCACGCTATGTTGCAAAAAATATTGTTGCCGCAGGCATTGCCGCAAGGTGCGAAATTCAGCTTGCATACGCCATAGGCGTTGCAAAGCCGGTTTCTGTTATGGTTGACACCTTCGGCACAGGCAAATTTGACGATACGGTTATTGCCGACGCGGTTCAAAAGGTATTTGACCTTCGCCCCGCCGCAATTATCGACAAGCTTGATTTGCGCAGACCTATATACCGCAAAACTTCAAACTACGGTCACTTCGGTCGTAACGATGCTGACTTTACCTGGGAAAAGACCGATAAAACCGAAGAATTAAAGTCGGTTTTAGGCTAATATAATAGATTAAGGAGCAACAAAATGAGCAATTACAATATAGAAACAAAATGTGTTCAGGGCGGCTACACCCCCGGCAACGGCGAGCCGCGTCAAATACCCATTGTGCAAAGCACAACCTTTAAATATGCCACAAGTGAAGATATGGGCAAGCTTTTTGACCTTGAGGCTTCGGGCTATTTTTACACCCGTTTGCAAAACCCTACCAACGACAGCGTAGCCGCAAAAATATGCGAGATGGAGGGCGGCACAGCCGCAATGCTTACTTCAAGCGGTCAGGCGGCATCGTTTTATTCGGTGTTTAATATTGCTTCCTGCGGCGACCACATTGTGTCTTCTTCTACAATTTACGGCGGCACATACAACCTTTTTGCCGTTACTATGAAGCGTATGGGCATAGATTTTACCTTTGTTTCGCCCGATTGCTCTGATGAAGAATTAGAGGCGGCATTCCGCCCCAACACCAAGGCTGTGTTCGGCGAAACCATTGCAAACCCTGCGCTTGTTGTGCTTGATATAGAGCGGTTTGCAAAGGCGGCGCACGCGCATGGCGTACCGCTTATTATTGACAACACCTTTGCAACCCCTATAAACTGCCGCCCGTTTGAGTGGGGTGCAGACATTGTAACCCACTCCACCACAAAATATATGGACGGTCACGGTGCAGGCGTCGGCGGCTGTATTGTTGACAGCGGCAATTTTGACTGGACAAAATACCCCGATAAATTCCCGGGTCTTTGCACACCCGATGAAAGCTACCACGGTGTTACATACACCGAGCGTTTCGGACTTGAGGGTGCTTATATAACCAAGGCTACCGCCCAGCTTATGCGCGATTTCGGTTCTATTCAGTCGCCGCAAAACGCTTTTATTTTAAATTTAGGGCTTGAGAGCCTGCACCTTCGTGTGAAAAAGCATTGCGAAAACGGTATGGCTGTGGCAAAATTTCTTAAAAATGATGACCGCATAGCATGGGTAACATATCCAAGTCTTGAGGGTGATAAATGCTATGAACTCGCTCAAAAATATCTGCCTGACGGCAGCTGCGGCGTAGTAAGCTTCGGCGTAAAGGGCGGCAGAAAGGCGGCTGAAAGCTTTATGAAAAACTTAAAGCTTGCCGCTATCGAAACCCACGTTGCCGACGCACGCAGCTGCTGCTTGCACCCCGCAAGCGCAACCCACCGCCAGATGAACGACCAAGAGCTTGAGGCGGCAGGAATATCGGCAGATTTAGTTCGTTTTTCATGCGGAATTGAAAATGCCGACGACCTTATAGCCGACATTAAACAGGCTTTGGATAACATTTAATCAAGTTAAGAGGAGCATAAGATGCCAATTAAAATACCTAACGACTTACCTGCGGTAAAAACTTTAAACGATGAAAATATTTTTGTAATGACCGAAACACGCGCCATTACACAGGATATTCGCCCGCTTAAAATATTACTGCTCAATCTTATGCCTAAAAAGATTGAAACCGAAACGCAGTTGTCACGACTGCTCGGCAACTCACCGTTGCAGGTAGATTTTGAATTTATACACACTAAAAGTCATATTTCAAAAAACACCTCGTCAGAGCATTTGTTCGCATTTTACAAAACCTTTGAGGATGTGAAAAACGATTATTTTGACGGTATGATTATTACAGGCGCACCGGTAGAGCAAATGCCTTTTGAGCAGGTGGAGTATTGGGATGAGCTTTGCGAAATAATGGAGTGGACAAAAACCCATGTTCACAGTACTTTCCATATATGCTGGGGCGCACAGGCGGGGCTTTATTACCATTTTGGAATAAATAAATATCCTATTTCCGAAAAACTGTTCGGCATTTTTCCGCATAAGGTTGATTATAAAAGGTCAATACTCTTTCGCGGCTTTGACGATGTGTTTATGGTGCCGCAATCACGGCATACTACCGTAAGATACGAAGATGTTGCGGCAGTGCCCGAGCTTAAAATTTTGTCGTCGAGCGAGCGTTGCGGAATCTACGCCGTGGCAACCGACGGCGGTCGGCAGATATTTATAACAGGTCACAGCGAATATGACGCCGACACGTTAAAAAATGAATATCTGCGCGATAAGGCGGCGGGGCTTCCGATAAACATACCTGAAAACTACTTCCCCGATGACAACCCCGAAAACGAGCCTATTGTAACATGGCGTTCGCACGCAAATCTGCTTTACAGCAATTGGCTTAATTATTTTGTTTATCAAACAACCCCGTATGATATAAAAGAAATTCATAATTCATAAGCGAGAACAACCTGTCCTAAAGATCGGGGCAGGTTGACTTGTTTATAAATTGTTAAATTATAGGTAACGGAAATTTGATTGAAATACATCCTTTAAAATGATAAAATAAAGGCGTAAAAATCAAAGGGAGATATTTATGGATAAAAAGGATAATTTTAATTCAATGGTAAACGGTACCCGTCAGGGCGCAGCGGCTTTTTTAACGGCTCAAAAAATAGTAAAGTTTTTTAAGAAAAATTCTATAGAAGAAATGCAGGCAAATCTTGAAAGATTGAAATCGCTCATGTCGTGTTATCAGTGCGCACTTTTAGAGGTAGAAACAAAATTTCGCGTGCTTAACGAGCAGTTTTCGCTTCAGCACGAGCGCAACCCGATAGAAACAATAAAAACACGGATAAAGTCGCCCGAAAGCATAAAAGAAAAGCTGTCGCGCAAGGGTCTTGCAATGAACTGTGAAAACATTGAAAACGAGCTTAACGATATTGCGGGCATCAGAGTAATTTGTTCTTTTATTGATGATATTTATATGCTTGCCGACTGTCTTTTGAGCCAAGATGACATAACCCTTATTGAACGCAAGGACTACATAAAAAATCCCAAAGAAAACGGTTATCGCAGTTTGCATTTGGTGGTCGAAGTGCCGATATTTTTGCAAAACGAAAAAAGACTTATGAGGGTTGAAGTTCAGCTTCGCACCATTGCCATGGAGTTTTGGGCAAATCTTGAACACAGATTGCGTTATAAAAAGGATTTACCGCAGGATATATGCGAATTGACTTCATCTGAGCTTTCACAGTGTGCCGAAATGAGCGCACAGCTTGACCTTAAAATGCAAAATGTACGAAACATTATAGAAAACGGTTAGCGTTAAGACTTTCAAGTTGACATTTTACGCAGTGTATGATATAGTTGTTTAGCCGAATATAAAAAACGCCTCAGGCATAGTTTTGCTTAGAGGCATTTTTATTTTAAAAGTTAGGTTCCATGGGGGAATTTATTAAATGAGCTTTAATATTTCATTTGTAATTACCAGTATTATGATGGGTGTAGGTCTTGCTATGGACGCATTTTCGGTGTCTATGGCAAACGGTCTGAATGAGCCCGATATGAAAGCCCGCAAAATGCTTTTAATTGCAGGGGTTTTTGGTGGATTTCAGGCGCTTATGCCGCTTATCGGTTGGGTGTGCGTGCATACGGTAGTTCAGTATTTCAAAGTGTTTGAAAAATTCATTCCGTGGATAGCATTTGCGCTTTTGCTTTACATAGGCGGTAAAATGCTGATAGAGGGTATTAAAAATCAAGATAACGATGAAACCGCAGGCGTGGGCTTCGGCGCGTTGCTGGTGCAGGGCATTGCAACATCTATAGACGCTTTGTCAGAAGGCTTTGTTATCGCCGAATATAACTGGCAGGCGGCAATAGCTGCGGCACTTATAATCGCGGCTGTAACCTTTGTGATATGCGTGTTCGGCGTATTTATAGGCAAAAAATTCGGCACCGTGCTTTCAAACAAAGCGCAGATTTTCGGCGGAATTGTGCTTATAATAATCGGTGTCGAAATATTTGTGACGGGTATATTTTAATCGTTTTGTGTTTTGCCAGTTAACAACAATTTTTGAGGGTTGTTTTCAATATATTTCCATATCTCGTTGTAATCGTTTCGGTTACGAATGATGTGGTCATAATATCTTGATTGCCAAATATTATGTTCATATTCTTTGTTGCAAAATCTTTTGAAGGTGCTTACAAATTTTGAAACAATCGAATTTTTTATCACCAAATACATTATACTGTAAGTAAAAACCCAATTTAAAAAGCTATGCGGAAAAATCTGCATAGCTTTTTTGATGTTGTCAGTTTGCGGTTTTTGTGTCACTTATCAGCTTGCCGACTACCAAATAACGCTCTGTCTTGTTTGAGGTGCAGGTGCTGAGTGTAATAATCTTGTCATCGACCGTAAGCTCGGCGCCCTCTATAACCTGCTTTGTAAGCGATTTGGGGCTTGTGCACTCATCAAAGAACTGCATCCTTGAAGTCTCAAGGTCAAAGTTAAACGAGTTCATTATATGACGGTCATCATATACAAAGGCCGAAATTATCTCATATCTGAAAATATGACCGGGCGTGTAAATATAGATGTTGCGGTTTTGGTTGAAAAATTCTTTGTTTTTGAACTTTTTAAGCTGACCGAACATGGTGCCGTTTAACATATTGTGACCGTAAATAAGGGTGTTCGGGTCATCAAAATCTTTGCTGTTAAGCTTTTGAATATAAATTGAACCCGCCCGCTTTGAATCTCCGTTTATATCGTGGTCAAGATAATAGTTGTCGTCTGCTTCGGGCGCGCTTTGCATAATGGGGTAGTCTATAACTTCGATGCCGTCAACCTGAATCCATGCGCAAACATCGGGGTTTTCCTGCTTAATGGCATCAAAATTTATGGGGTTTGCAGGCAAAACCGACGAGGATACATCCGAAGTGTTTTTGTAGCTTTCAAAGCTTTCTCTTCCGCCTAAAAACTGCACGCAAAGCATAATAATTGCGACAAGCAGCAAAGCGGCGGCTATTGCTACGGTAATATACAATACAATTTTATTTGAGCCTTTTTTGCCCGACGCGTTTTGCGGGGCATAATGTTTGGGATTATAGTCTTCCATAAAATCACCTTATCCGTTATATTTGTTTATAGCCTTAATCACGGTTTTGCCGCCCATATAAGGCTGTAATGCCTTGGGAATTTTAACGCTGTAATATTCTCCGTCAAATTCGAGGTTGTTTTCAAGAAAAGCAATAAGCATACGCGGTGGCGCTACAACCGTATTGTTGAGTGTGTGCGCAAGATACTTTTTGCCGTCGGCGCCCTTTACACGAATACCGAGTCTGCGCGCCTGTGCGTCGCCGAGATTAGAGCATGAGCAAACCTCGAAATACTTTTTCTGCTTGGGGCTCCATGCCTCAACATCGTAAGATTTAACCTTAAGGTCGGCAAGGTCGCCTGTGCAGCATTCGAGTGTGCGAACGGGAATGTCGAGACTGCGGAAAAGCTCTACCGAATAGCTCCACATTTTGTTAAACCATTCCATGCTGTCTTCGGGCTTGCAAACAACAATCATTTCCTGCTTTTCAAACTGGTGTATGCGGTAAATGCCGCGTTCTTCAATGCCGTGAGCACCCTTTTCTTTTCTGAAACAGGGTGAATAGCTTGTAAGGGTGAGCGGAAGCTGTTCCTCGGGTGTAATGGTATCGATAAACTTGCCTATCATAGAATGCTCCGATGTGCCTATAAGGAAGAGGTCCTCGCCCTCAATCTTATACATCATGGCGTCCATTTCTTCAAAGCTCATAACGCCCGATACAACATTGCTTCTAATCATAAACGGCGGTATGCAATAGGTAAAGCCTTTGTCAATCATAAAGTCGCGCGCATAAGCAGTAACCGCAGAATGAAGTCGGGCAATATCGCCCATAAGGTAGTAAAAGCCCTCGCCGGCAACGCGGCCCGCCGCCTCTTTATCTATGCCGTTAAAAAGCGCCATAATGTCGGTGTGGTACGGAATTTCAAAGTCAAGCTCGGTCTTTTCGCCGTACTGTGTAACTTCAACATTTTCGCTGTCGTCACGGCCTACGGGAACACTGTCGTCAACAATGTTCGGAATTTTCATTTGAATTTCACGCACACGTGTTTCAAGCTCGGATTCTTTTTCTTCTAAAGCCTTTAATTCCTCCGCCTGCTCGGTGACAAGCTTTTTGGTTTTTTCGGCCTCTTCGCGGTTACCCTGCGCCATAAGCACGCCTATCTGCTTGCTTATTTTGTTGCGGTTTGCGCGAAGCTCGTTTGCGCGTTGGTTAATTTCTTTTTTTTCGTTATAAAGCGAAATAACTTCGTCAACAAGCGGAAGCTTGTTTTCTTTAAATTTGCGTTTGATGTTTTCCTTTACAAGCTCGGGATTTTCGCATATAAACTTAATATCCAGCATTTTGTATTCCTCCAAGGGATAATTTCGTACCTTGTATTATATCATATATATTCTTATATGTCAAAGGTAATAACCATGATTTTTCGGGCAAAATAATAAGGGTGATATAATGGACGGTAAAAAAAGAAAAGATAAAGATATACAAATAGAAATTGCCGTAAACAGTATAGTTTCGCAACCCGAAACGGTTTACGATCTTATAAACAAGTACGGCACCTACCAAATACAGCCGACCGCTGAAAGTGACAACGATTTTCCTAAAATTGCGCAAGGGTTGCCAAAAGAAGAAAACAGAAGGGTAAAGGACAGCGATTAAAAAAAGGCAGCGCTCATAAGGCGATGTACCCTTAAGGCATTAAATAAAGCAGGCTTTGTATCCTTGCGGATACAAAGCCTGCGAGTCGGTCTGTAAGCCGAGTTCTGTCTTGCACGGTTATCTATCTCGACATACAGTCGCCTGTATGCTCAAGCCGCTTTTTGTGGCACATCGGGCAAATGTATAGCCACGGTCAGCGTTGCTCCGAATAGGGTTTACAGTACCGATATGTCTCCATTCGGCAGGTGAGCTCTTACCTCGCCTTTCCACCCTTACCGTTTGCACGGCGGTATATCTCTGTTGCACTATCCCTAAGGTCACCCTCGGCAGCCGTTAGCTGCTATTCTGCCCTATGGGGCTCGGACTTTCCTCACACAAATCTGTGCGCAACCGTGTGACCGACTCGTACAGGTATTTTAACACAAAAATTGCCCTGTGTCAAAAAAATTAAAACAGGAATAGTATGTATAAAACAATTTTTGCAAAAACGGGGGCATTTTTGTGGATAAAGCTTTTGAAAAATATTTTTTGGGCGCAAATTCGGGCGAAGGTTTTGTATCGCATTTCGGGGATAGCTACAACTGCTTTGACGGCTGGCGAGCTTTTATTATAAAAGGGGGACCGGGTACGGGCAAATCCTCTTTTATGAAATACATTGCCGTAAATGCGGCAGACAGGGGGCATGAAGCGGTGCTGTGC
>ERZ780149.1392-NODE-1392-length-26763-cov-3.596114_pt1 | contig 26763 bp, 21 predicted proteins | sample MGYA00511367_ERZ780149 | MGnify/ENA primary metagenome ERZ780149 (study PRJEB29588, sample SAMEA2153852) | human gut metagenome | biome: human gut; feature: human-associated habitat; material: faeces | place: Denmark | collected 2008/2010 ... | reverse complement strand
TCATTCACAAACAATTTAATATTTAATTTTGTCTAAACTTTGGGGTTCACTTCAATTAAATACAGTATTCTTTTCATTTTTGCTATCTACCTCCATTTAATCCTTTATACCTGAAGACGCCATTGTATCAATAATGTTACTTTGACTTACAACAAATATAGAAACCGGAACAAGCATCATAATAAAAGTTACGGCTGCGCCTACGCCCGCGCGTGAAATTCCGCTTGCGAGTATCTGATTAAGCGCATAAGGCAGTGTTTTCAGTTCTTCTTTGTAAATGTATGCGCTGCTTCCTATTCCCCAAAGGCTTTGAACCGAAAGCAATATAAGGGTAAGCCATGCGGGTTTTACGTTAGGCATTACAATACGCCAGAATATTCTCCACTGTGAAGCGCCGTCAATACGGGCAGCCTCTAAAAGCGCATCGGGCATTTGTTCGATAAACTGCTTCATAAGATAAAGACCGAGTGAACTGCCGAAGGCAGGAATAATAAGTGAAAGATGACTGTCTATCCAGCCGACTTTCGCCATAATAATGTATGTAGGTATTCGGGTTACCGTTGCATTAAACATAAGCGAAAGCACAATCATATTAAAAATAAGAACGCGACCCGGAAATTTCTTTTTTGCCAACGGAAAAGCGCACATTGACGAAATAACTATATGCCCTGCCGTACCAATTGCGGTTATAAACAAAGAGTTTACAATATATCTTAAAAAAGGCACCCACGAGTCTGACAATACGCTGAACATATCGCGGAAATTTTTAAGTGTAGGATTTGACGGCCAAAGCTTTGGTGGGAATACCCATAACTCATCAAGCGGTTTAAAAGCATTGCCGATAATTATTATCATAGGCAGCGCCATAAAAACCGCAAAGATCATAAGCACACAAAACATAGCTATTGTTCCTACACGGGAACGGTTTACACGGTTTCCGCGAATGACCGCCGCAAAAGAATGTTTCATAGTTTTCTCCATTCTGCCGACAACAGTTCTCGGCATTTTTACATAGTGGTAATCAATCACCGATACTGCGTAACAAACGCTGTATCAAACCGTTAGCGCCCACCATGATAATAAAGAGTATTACAGCAATCGCGCAGGCGTATCCCATCTCATACCGAATGTTGCCGTAGTCTTGCATATGATGAACCAAAGTGTGTAATGTGTAGTTGGTACTCGGAAAACCGAAAATTCCGGAAATAACATCACCCATACCGAACGAACCTGTTATACTCATAACCGCACCAAACATCATTTGGGGCTTAATCGCGGGAAGTGTTATATACCAAAGTTCCTGCCAGCGGTTTTTCAGCCCGTCAACAGCGGCAGCTTCATAAAGGCTTTTGTCAATATTTCTGAAGCCTGCAACAAACGACAGAAAACCGGCGCCGAAACTCATCCAAATTATTACAACAATGGCAGAAAACATCATATATTTTTCATCGGTAGTCCATTGTATAGGTGAATATATAATATTAAGGTTTAACAAAATTCCGTTAAGGTATCCGTATGAGTCGCCGCTGTATATTATTTGCCATATCATATATGCGCCGCCGCTTATTGTGGGAGCATAAAACAAAAGTGTTAAAAATGCGCGAAGCTTTGGATTGAACTCATTTAAAACCCACGCAAGAAAAAGGCTTAAGAGAAATCCTATCGGTCCTGTTATGACAGATAAAATCAAAGTGTTTTTAAAAGCCAACATAAACAAGCTGTCTTCGACCAAAAGATGAACATAATTGTCGAAGCCGACAAAAGAAGGCGTTTCAAGCACATTAAAATATGTAAAGCTTAGTATTATAGCAATAATTACAGGCAATACGGTGAATACGAAAAATATAATTAAATAAGGCAGCATAAAAAGGTAATCTTCTGTATAACCCTGTATTTTACGGAACCTTGAAGTTGTATTTTGCATTGTTTTGCCCTGTTTAACTTTAATATCTTTTGAATTCACTAAAACACCCCCTCTATTTCAGACCGAATTCTTCTCGCTTTCGGATAATTTCATAGTTAATATTTTTTGTAGCCTCATTCATAGATTCGCGAACCGATTCATCATCATAAATTATTTTACGGAATGCAAAATTAAATTCACGATCGGTTATATAACCGCCTGCAATCTGCGGATAAGCCTTAATCTGAACACGTTGTTTTTCAAGCTGTTGCTTGATATCTGCGTCCCATTTAACCAAATTCATGGCTTCAACATTGGCGGTATTGTAGCGTGCGGCTGTGCCGACAACACTTTCGAGGTCACGCCCGTAGGCAGATTGAGTTTCGGTCGAAAGAAGCCATTTTACAAAATTCCACGCAGATTCGGTGTCCTGCGAGCTTTTCATTATTACGGTTCCCGTAACGGTAGATGTTGAAAGATTATTTATACTTCCGTCTTTTTTTTCAACACCCGGCATAACGAGCATACTCCATGCGCCGTCAATTTCAGGCGCAAATACCGTCAGTTGATTATAGAACAAATAATCGTTTATCAGTATAGGCATCTCACCCGAGCGAAAACGGTTAGCCGCGTCAAAAGCAAGATCCAATTTATACTGTGAATAAAGTTTTTCAAACAAATTCATTGACTGAATAGCCTCTGCCGACGAGAAGCCCGATGCGGTGTTATTATTGATATACATTTCACCGCCCGTTTGGTAAAAAATACTTAAATATGTGTTTATATTTGCAGGGATACCGATTGTAAGACCGTTTTTTTGAACCACGGGAAGTACTTTTTGCAAAAGACTGTCCCAAGTGGCAAGTTCGTCGGTGGCTATTCCTATTTCATCAATAACATCCGTGCGGTAGAAAAGCATTGTATATGAAAGCGTATCGGGTAAAGCATATACACAACCCTCAAACTCAAACGGCACTATTGATTCGCTATAAAACCGTTTTGATACCTCTTCATAATCAGGAAAGCTCTTAAGATCTAACAAAGCGCCTCGCAAAGCAAGATTTAAAGGTTCGGTCTGCGCGAGTCCAAGTGATATATCCGGCCCCGTGCCTGCAAGTAACGCGGGCAAAAGCGCATCGGCCGAAACAATTTGTAAATCGACGGCAACACCCGCATTAGGTGTAAAATTCTGGCTTACCAACGACTTTAAAATTTGCGCCTGATCGCGGCCTGAGTTCATCCAAACGGTAATTTTTTTGTCAACATCCTCTTCAATTTCACCGATTGAAGAATAGTCGCTTACATACGAATATAAAAATTGGCGTATGTGATGGGATAATGTTTTAAATAATCCCGACTTTTCCTCAGGAACACTTTCACTGCCGGATATAAGATAGATTTTATCAAGTGTAAGCGGCTGTTCGGAAATACTGTTACGCCATGTGCCGAGTGAAGAAATTGCCTCGCGGTAGGTAGTAAGGCGTTTGGCAATCGTATCGGTGTCCTCAAGCATCCAATCTATTTGATTGTAAAGGCGTTTTATTGTATCGGTGCCTTGGTTGCCGGAAAAGCCCAAATTGCGTATATTATTTTCGAGCTCTTTAAGCTCTGTGCTTAAGCTTTGCATATATTCCAAAACATCGGGAATAACCTTTTCAAATTCGTAACTGGCATATAAATCGGGAGAAACACCCGTAACAACCACTATTTTACGGTAAACACTGTTAAGCTCGGTTATCAGGCGGTCAGTCTCGGCAATTATTTCGTGATAACTTCCAAGCCCTACCTGAAGGCGCAAGATATGTTTGCCCTCGGTTAAATAAAACTTATACGGTACAAAGTCATCGCCTTCTTCATATCCGCAGGTAAACATATCCCAGTTGCTTGAGTATGGAAAACAAATGTTAGCCGCTTCAACAAATGGCAGTTGTCCGTCGATATAAAGTTCGCGTACGCTTACTGCATCGCTTTTATTATTTTGTTTAAAGTGGAATGATAATTCGTAAAGTCCGTCTTTTTCGGCATTAACCGTCCATTCTATCCATTGTCCGGCTGTTTTCCACTGTGTACCGCCTACCGCATTGTAGTATATCAGCTCTGCGCTGTACGGTGTTATTGCAGCCGACGAACGGTCGGTTATAGGATAAAGACTTTGATTTGATTTTACCGACTCGCCCTCAGCTTCAAATATCAGATTTTCAACATCAGCAGATTTGTATCCGTTTTTTTCGTATTCTTCAAAAACTTCGCTATAACTTTTTACCTGTGTCACAGAGCTGAGCGTTACTTTATCAATCAGACAGCTCTCACGCGACACTTGAATTGTCAGGGTATGTGCCCCCGCGGAAAGATAATATTCCAAATCTCCCGAAGAAGCATCAACAGCCCGCATTTTTTTGGTGCGCCACATCTGCACCTCTTTCTGTGTGGGCCGAATTTGATTGCCGTAGATGTCATATTGCTTGGTATTTTCATTTATCCAACTGCGTTCCAACGGCAGACCCGCAGACTCAGAAAAAGGAAGCTGCCCGTCAATAAGCAGGTCAATGCTTATCGAATCGTATGTATCGGGAAGGGCGTAATAATCTACCTCTATCCAGTAATTTCCGTCAGAAGAAATGTTGATATTCCATGTGACGCTGTCGCCTTCGCCAAGAGAAATTACCTTTCCCTTATCGGCATTTTCCGTCAATTCGGCACCGTAAGACGATTCGGCATGGAGTTCATATTTTTCTGCCGACTGAGATTGTACCGCTACTTTATATTCGGAATATTTTTTATTTGCAGAAATTCCCAACACCCAGCAAGATGTTGTTAATATCAGAGTAAGCATAACGGAAATAACCGCCAGTAAACTCTTTTTCATATCCGACATTCCTTTCTCAATTTCTGAAAACTAAAAGTGAAACTGATCCCGGTGCAAGTGTAACGGTATCAATTGAATCAGTGATTGTATCCAATGTGAAATTATTATTTTCGGTACTTACCGCTTCCGGAATAAGATGTATCCGTTTTTCAGAAATACCCGACACATTAAACTTAACCGTCTGCGGTTTATCAATATTTAGGTTAACAACAGTTAAAAATGTATGCGTGTTGTTTTTTGTTGCAACAATACTTAAATCGCCGCTGTTACACATAACTTCGCAAAGTGTGTTTCCGCAATGCAGTTTAAGCATTTTCCAAATTTCGCCCATTATGTCAAACTCTGTTTTGTCTGACATAACATTAACCAATCCCTCATTAACGGGATGAAAGTAAAAGGCTTTTTTTATACGGTATTCATCAGCATGATTTATGATAAAATGGAATATTATACTGTCAACTACGGCAGAAAGATTATGCCCGCGATTTCCCCAGTCATAACCCCATTCATCCACACTTATATTCCATGATTTTTTCGAGGTTTTAAGAGCTAATTCTTTTGTTTTATCCAAGGATTCACGGAAGCTTTTTTCTACATCCGGCACGTCCTTATTTGTAATTTTTCCAAAATTATCTTCAAATTCGTTTGTAAAATAGTAATGATGCGATATAATGTCGGCTGCATTTTCGCATACCTTAAGCGAGGTTGTGCTCCACTTTGGCATATTGGGGCAAAAACCCACAACCGTCTTAATTGACGAATCAACCGCTTTAATCGCATTTATAAATGCTTTTTCCTTTTCTCCTGCAATATTACCGTCTGCGGCTAACTCTTTATCGAAATAATATACCTCATTTCCTACAAATAGGCATTCAACACCATAAGGCTCTTTGATACCGCGCCTTTCGCGTAATAATCCGTATTCGGTCCTTTCATCGCCGTTACAATACTCAACCCAATCAACCGCATTTTTTACATCATAATTTATAATCGGTACTGTTAAGGCGGGCTTAGCTCCTATGTATCGGCACAGCAGCATAAACTCATCTGTTCCGATTTCGTGGCAATCATAACCGTACGTGTTGCGAAAAAGAAAATTACCGTCATACATACTCGAATCAATCGGATTGCGAAAATCCACGGGTAAAAGACCGTCTTTCCACGGATAAACCTCGGCATAGCAACCGCCGGGAAAACGCAGGGCGGTTATCCCGCATTTTTTAAGTGTATCAAGCACATCCTTGCGCATTCCGCTTATATTATCTGTGGGCATAAGCGAAACACAGTATAGCGCCGCACACCCCTTCACAGATATTGAAAATTCACCCTTGGTATCTGCATTTGAAATAAATTCGGCAGACAGCTTTTGCGCATCGGAAGATGGCGCAAGCGTAAAATCACCGCGCCATGCGGCGCCCCATTCAACCGTAATAACAGCGCCTTTTTCAGATTCTGCCCATAAATGAAATTCATATTTTCTTTGCTTTGAAGCAAAAAGAATGTCGCTGTGTTGTTTTATTTCTGCATTATTCATTAACGGATAATAACTGCGGCACACGCTCTTGCTAAAGTCCTTTCCGCAAATTACATCGCCCTTGCAGCTCCATCCTTCAAATCTGTCGTCAGTAACAGCAAAAAACTTTCGGTTGTTAATTAACTGCGCTGTCAAACCGCCGAAAAAGGTTTGACGCGTTGATTCCATATTCCCGCCAAACAGCGCAGGGTCTACGGTAGTGCATTTTGTCGGAATTTTGATTTCTACTGTTACTGACATAATATTAACCTCTACTTAACTGCTTCTATCAATATTACAGCCATGTCTCCCGCAGCAATATTAACGCTGACTGTCTTTTTGTCGGTATCTGCATCATAGCCGTGCAATATTTCGGTTATTGTATATTCTGTATCGTTAAGTCCCATATCGCCGTACGGTATTTCTGCCGTTATCACAACATCATTATCGGAAACGTTGGGCAATATAAGCACTCCGTGATTGCCAAAATATCTCGCGTAAGCCTGAAGATTGCAATTTGATTCTACCTTGCAAATATTCGATTCACGATGATTGTCTGGGAAATATTCAAAAATATCGGGATACAGACGGCGAACACGCATCATATTTGTCATTGCTTCAAGAAACTTTTTGTTTTCAGGCTCGTCAATTAAATCCCAACGAATAACATTATTAAACAATACCCGTCCGGTTTCAAGCGGATTATTCCACTCCTCACCGATAAACCAAAGCGGAATATACGGTCCGAAAATTGCCTGATAGCCTGCGCGTATTTTATCGCCTTCAATACAGGGACGCGGATTATCGTGACAGGAAAGGCACAGGCAATAAAATCTTGCCATACCGCCAAGTCCGCGATCCTGAGTATAGATTGTTCCGTGACCGTGACCGTTTTTAACCGCATCAACAATATTAAGACGCTCGGTAAACATTGTGTGCATATGCCAACGTTCAGGATCCTCGTTTGTTATTTGTTCATCAAAATCATACGCCTCATCACGCTCGCTGGTGCACTCAGCTATAAACATAAGCTTTCTGCCCATGTCAAGCAATCTTTTACGAATACCTGCAATATACTGATGTCCGGTTACAAACGGCTCTAAATCAACACGGTAACCGTCAATTCCGGTTTTTAAAGCTATATCAACCATCTGATCGGCATACCATTTTTTAAGTTCCTCACTGTGCCAGTTCCATTTGTAACCGTCCCAAACTACCAACTTTCCGCTGTACCAATCGGGGTGTTTTTCAACCAAAGGACTCTCTTTTACGGTGCCCCAAACAATAGCGTCTAAAATAATGCGGATATCGCGCTTGTGGGCTTCGTCAACAAACCATTTAACTACTTTCCAACTTTCCTCGTATGTATCCTTACCTGTAAGCGCGGGATTAACGGTATGTATGCCCATATTACCGTAGCCGTTACCAGAAGTTCCTTTATCGTATATAGGTGTGAGCCAAAGAGCATTAACACCCATTTTTGCATAATGGTCTAAAATACGGACAGCCGCTTCAAAGGTCCCCTCTTCGGTTGCGCTTTCAATTCGCAATTCTGCGATCACCATGCTTTTTACCCAATCAGGATGCCACGATTCCATTTGCACCTGCTCGTCAGGTACATATTTAGGCATAATCGGTCTTGCGATTTCCATTTTAAAAAACCTCACTTTTTAAAATTTATTACTGTTCTTCTTGTGAAATTTCGACTATAATTTCTTCAATTCCGAAAGGAATAACACCGTAATTATCGGTCCATATATTCTTTCCGTAAAGTTCAGGAACCATAAATCCGGTAAGATCATCCCACCGGCCCTCAAATGTAGCGGGACCAATTAAATAGCTTTCGCCGTTAACATGATGATGCGGTCCAAACAGGTTTCGGTTGCTGCCCACTAAGGTAATGATACAGTCTTCGTTGTTGAAAGATAATATATCCGTAACATCAAACCTTGCAGGGCATTTATCCGAATAAAGCTTCTTACCGCCGTATTCAAGTGTTACCAATGTGCCGTGATAATTTTCTACGCATATTACGGTTCTATTGTTAATTTGCTGTTTAGGTACCGCAATTTTATAACAAACATTTCCGCGGTAAAACCACATATTTTGCTTTGTAAGATCACCCAAACATTTTTTAGTAGGTTCCGCCAGTGTAAAATCGTCGCCCACACGGTAGCAATAGCCTCTGTCACTTATGTTACCGTCGAATACAACATCAAAATCGCCCAAAATATAGATACTGTCGGGCTCAACGGGATAACAAAACCGATTGCGCTCTGTTTCAAACATTTCAAGCAGTCCCGAAGAATTTCTCTTAGGTTTTACTGCGTAATGTAATGTTACGGTATTTAAACCTTTAACAGCATACTTTTCGATTTTGTAAAGTCCTATACAGCGGTCTATCCACCAACCGTCGCGTTTGTCTGTAATAACAGAGCCGTTTACTTCTATAGCTACGCAATCACCGTCTTCAACAGCAAGTGTAAGGGTTTTTGCAACCGATTCACTCTGACAGCTAAAGCTGTAACGCACCGCCACATCAAGTTCTTTGCCGTCAATTTTTGCATATATCTTATCAAGCAGGCGAATTACAGGCTCACTCTCAGAAAATGTTTTTCCCCCGTCGAGCGAAAGTTCGGCGTAGTCAATAGTAAGCGCGTTTTTTTCGCAAAGATATATATCGGTCGGATCTACGGTATATTTAGCTTTGATGCGCTCTTTAGGTACATCAAATTGTTCATCTGTAATTTCAAATTCGATTACAGTATTGGTAAATGACTCAACAGTTATCGGCACCAATATACCGTCATCAAAATATTTGACGGGTAATTTTTTTCGGCTTCCGTCATACAAATCCAACTCATACACAGCCGCTTTTTTATTAAAGCGTAAGAAAACCTTCTTGGTTAAAAATGTATCGTCAGCCCAAATATGAACACGATATCCGTTTTCTGTGCGTCTTGTATGTAATCTTAATCCGCTTGCAGGTTTCAGGTCATCTGTTCTTACCGCAGTTACAGTTCGTTCTATGCCGAAATGCTCTGCAAACTTTTCAAACGTATTTCTGCGATTTACTATAATGGTAGGCATATCCCCGATCCAATTACGCGGCAAACAATTCATTGCTATAAGACGGCCGCCCGATTTCATAAAATCGCAAAGAAGCGTACAAAGCTGTTTGTCTATTATCGAAGTTTCAGACAGGATAACCGTATCGTACGCCACATTGCCAAGATGCAAGCATCCCTTCTCAATAAAGGCATCACGGCAAAGTAAGAACTCGTCGCCGTAATCAAAATCAATCTGCATATCCAACAGATTTTCGGACAACTCTCTAAACTCTGATGAAATGCGTTTAATTTCGGTTTGATTGCGGAGTCCATCTTGGTATTTACACTTAATACTGCTTTGAGGCGGAATAACAAGGGTATGAAGCTCGCGTTCACCCTGCGTCATAAGCGAATTAAGCCTTTGCATCCAATCGGCAAATAATTTAAAATCGTTCCACCAAGGTTCCTGATAGGAATAAAACGCCGGATAATCTCGCTTGCGCCTTCCTTCAATAGAATATGCCGACAAATGATAACACGGCTTTGTAATTCCGAGAACCGACTGCGCGCCCCAAATCCACTCAAGGCGTTTAAAAGTAACACCCCAGCCCGCACATCCGAATGTTTCACTTAAAACATTACCGTCACCGTATTGCCGCGAAACGCTTGACGCCTGCTTCATAAGCACGGGGCTTGCCACACGCGAACCGAGGTGGTCAATAGCCGGCAGTTGCATAACGCTGTAATTACGCATAAGATCACCGCACGAGGCAATCTGACTACACATTCCGTCCTCTGCCGCAAAATGACCTGTAAGAGCAACGCCGTGCCTATTACACCAATTTGAAAGTTGAAGCACAAAATTTTGATGATACAAATCTGACACTGTATTCCAAAACCGCAGTTTGAACCTTTCTGCCTTAGGGGTATCAAAGGCCAAAAGCCAAAGCTCATCTAATAAATCTGAACCTTCATTACTCCTATAAGCATCACACAAATATACGCTCCACGGGTAACCCGAATTGTTCAGTTGCGGTTCATCCGTAAAAAATCCTTTTATTACCGCGCCAAAATACTCGCCCATCTTTTTGTAATATCTTTCGTGTGTGCTCTTTATAAACTCAGCCGTTACATCGGGATTCAACAAATCGACATAATGACTGTCTTTTTCATACCAAAAAACAATTGAGTCCTGCGAAATACTTTTTAATGCACTGTTTTCACAACGAACATATTCATCTTCGGAATTTTTATCATATACCGCCACAATCTGCCGTTCTGATATATTTGACGGCAGCGATTCTCCGGCAAGGGAATAGCGCAGGCACTTGTGCCAATAATCTTCTCCGAGTGCGGTAACAGCACCGCCGCCGAATCCGCTGGGCCAACCTTCCTCATCGTAGATCCAAACCTCTATTCCGAGTTCGGCGGCACGGGCTGCGGCATACTTAAAAAGGTCAAACCATTCTTCACTCATGTACGCTATTTTCAAACCGCCGCGCGCATGAATCACAACACCGCCTATGCGTCCGTCAGCAAAATCTTTAAGTTGTTCGTCAATGCCTTCGCGGGTAATATCGCTATTCCAACTCCAAAAACAGACAGACACATTTTTGCCGCATATTTTCACTTTTTCACTCCCTTATGCAGTTAAAAATACTTTTATGTAAATATAATAACACAAAATCTCAATTAAGTCAATCGGTTTAATTAAGTTTTTTTATCATTAAATTACTTATGTGAAAAAAATAATTTTATTAAATTTGTGCAATATTAACAATTTTAAGGTATTTAATTTTTAAATCATTAAATCGATTTAATAGGGCTTTAAGCCCTTGCAAACATATACAAAACATGGTAGACTTACTATAATATGGATGTTATTCAAGAAAATTAAAGTTTAAGGAAGCTGATTATGTCGGTCACAATTTATGATATTGCTAAAGAAGCGGGTGTGTCTCCGTCTACCGTGTCACTCACCATGAATAACAGCAGCAAGATCAAGGAAGAAACAAAAAAATACGTTCGTGAGGTTGCAAAAAGAATGGGTTATACCCCTAATTATGCCGCGCGCAGTCTTATCAATAACCGATCATTTACAATCGGCGTTGTTGTACCAAATCTTACAAACCCGTTTTTCACCGCAACTCTCAGCGAGATTGTTCACACCGCCAATGATTACGGCTACAATATTATGTTGGGTTCCTCGGAACAGTCAATCGATAAAGAACGTAACTATATCGAAATGCTGTCTGAACAACGCGTAGACGGCATTGTGCTTTTTCCGTCATTTCTTAAAGAGCTTTTTCCTGATTTTATAAAAGGAAAAGACGATGCCACTATTCCGCTTGTGCTATGCGGAAGCTCGACCACCTCGAGCGACAACATAACCTTTGTAAAATGCGATAATCATATGGGAGGTTATTTAGCTACCGAACATCTTATAAAATGCGGGAAAAAGCGTATTGCCTGTTTATGTGCCGTTAAGGAAAAATCGCAGGCATTAAGCCGTATAGCAGGATATCGGGATGCTCATGAATTTTTGGGGCTCACCTATGATAAAAATTTGATATGCTTTTGTCAAAACGAGCCCGACGACATCTTTGCATCAACAATTTCACTTATAAAAGAACATAATGTTGACGCATTTTTCTGTCTTTTTGACGATATGTGCCTTCCTGTTATAAGGGCTGTGCAATCACTCGGAAAGTCGATTCCCGACGATATTGCTATTGTAGGATATGACAACATTGACTCCTCATCACGCTTACCCATTACCCTTACTTCGATTGACACTCATTCAAGAACCATTGGAAGTATGGCAATAAAGCAACTGATTAACAAGATAGAAAATCCTACATCTGAGGTGCGAAAAATTATTTTGAAGCCTGAGCTTGTAATACGTGAAAGCACCGTAAAAAACACATAAAATCAAACTTAACGTAATGGCCGTTTCACATTGTTTTGTGACGGCCGTTTTTATATGTGTAATTATCAAAATATATAGGTTCTAAACGCCCTTGCCTTTTTCACTGCTTTATGTTATAATCCGCTTAAACTGAAAAAGGCGGTTTGTTTATGAATTTTCAGCAAAGATATTTTTCTTTAAAGCTTGCTCTTGCGCCGTTCAGATTAAAAAGTGATTTTGAAACGGTTAAAACCGTTGCCGCAATTGACGCACTGGCTGACCGCGCCGATATGCTTTACCGAGGCTGTGTTCCGGGCGTTAAGCGTGACGGCAGTTGTTATGATTGCCCGCCCGGAACAGAGCCGGAGCCTATGCTTGCAAAGGCTGAATATTACCTTAAAGCTCTCCAAGACGGTAAGTACCCGCTGGCAGGGTGCTTTGCCGAACCGGGCTGTACGCTTATTGATCACACTTTCATTCAAAAGGACGGCGCTCTGCACATTTTTTACAACCGCGGTTATATAGGTTTCGATTGGGCAGAAAAACCGCATGACACCTTCGGTCATGCGTGGACCGAAGACCTTGTTAATTGGCATTACGGTCAACCTGCCGTCTCAGCCACAGACGATTATTATCAACAAAATCAAATCTGGGCGCCCGCAGTGTTAAAGCATGGTGATTTATACTATATGTTCTACACCGGCGTTAACCGATATATTGCACAATCAACCTGCGGTGCAGTGTCGGAAGATTTATACACTTGGAAGCAAATGGACAATAATCCGATTTACACTCCGGGAAAATGGTGCCCGTGGGATACGGAACATTGGTCAAATTGCCGCGATGTTTTTGTTCTGAGTGATGATGACGGAACTTTTTATATGTATTTTTGCACCGAACGCTACACCGATGACGGAAAAACGGAGCCCGCAAACGGCATATTGCAATCATACGATCTTATAAATTGGGAAGAGGTATGCACCTTCAAAATGCCTTCCTGCAACCATATGGCCGAATCGCCGTTTGTTATAAAAAAAGATGGAATTTATTACTTTTTTTACACCGCGTGCGGTATAGGAACCTGTTATGCCGTAAGCGACAGTCCCGTAGGCGGATGGCAGGAAAAAGGCGTACTTATGGGCGCTGATAAAACACCCGACGATCTTGCGTGGGTTCCAAGCTGCGCAGAAGTTTTTTGCTTTAAAGACCGCTGGTACATATCGTGTTGCACACGCCAACCGGGGTGGGAACAATATCTTGAAATTTTTGAACTTGTATGGTCAGAAAACGGCGAAGTGCGCGTAGGAAAACGCATCGACGCCCCGATATCATAAAAATCTCCCGTTTTAAAACGGGTGATTTTTTTACATCACAACAGTTTCATCAAGCACCTGCACTTCAATATCCAACAGTTTTGCAACCGTTTTCCATTCTTCGATATAGTCGCCGTAAACACCGTGAATGTGGTTACAGGGATAATATTTTAAGAATGTTTCGGGCGGAGTTGCAACCTTTGTAAAGGCAACCGGCCATTGAGGTGTTGCCATGCCGCCGAGCTTTTCCATTTTATCACGGTCAAACTGCACAATTTCTGCGGGAACAAGGGTTAGATAATACTTATCCTTCTTTCGTGCCAAACGTGCCATTGTCACCTTACCGGGTGCGGCAAAATAATGAACACTGCCGCCACCCGCAGGATAATCTTTAGATTCCGGCAAAAGCGAAACATACTTCATATTTTCAAGCGGGTTATCCGAACCGCCTGCATAATATGTGGCAGATGTTCCCGAGTTACCGAAAAACCAAACATCCTCTGATTTTTCATAATGACGAACATCTGCAAAAAGCACCGGTTTGCCCGTCATATATTTAAATATCTGCATGGTGAGTGCGCCGTCCATATCCGATTCGGTAGCCGCTACAATAGGCTCGTGTTCGCCGTCCATATCATACGGATCGTTTAAAAAAGCTTCTGCAAGGTCAACCGTAACATACCAATCAGTCAAGTCGCCGTGAGCCTTAATCCCTACAAAATCAAGCCCGCGCTCGTCAATAATATTCCGGAGTCCATAATAAGAGCGTATTTGTGTTTCGAGTTTTTCGGGGGTAAAGTTAGAATCATTGTACCCCACTTTACGAGCATGCTCTTCGAGCCAAAGCCTTGCTTTTTTTACCTTATCATCTGCGATCATTTCACCGTAACGGACAATATCATATTGCTCGATATCCTCTACATCTATACCAAACTGTTTTTGCCATTGGTCAAGATTTGCAACCGCAGTGTACATTCCCATAGGTCTGCCGCCGAAATTGCCGTATGTATTGCCGCGAAGTCTTCCGACTGCGGCCGCCGCGCGTATAAATATCATTACGCGTCGCAAAACCGACGGTTCTTCAATATTGCCCCATATTCTTTCGTATTTAACTCCCAATTGGTCAAAAGTTCCGGCAGCTGCCATCATTCCGACCATTCCGCATTCGGAAGGATGAATATTACAAAACAAAATATATGGACCGGGTGCATAGTTAGCAGCCACAGCACTAAACTGGGGATAGCACCAAATAGCATAGTTAAAAATCGTAAGCTCAACACCCGCATTTTTAAGTCGCATTGCTTCCTCCTTAGCGGCTGTATTTGAATTTACCGGAGCCGTTCCCGCAATAACCTCGACCTGCCCTGTCGCTTCAAGCGCTGCTTTGATGGCATTCTGGTATTGCATATTCATTTCATACTGTGTTTCGTGCAGATAAGGTCTGCCGTCTGACATAGTCAATAATCCAACTTTATATTTTTTCATAAAACGGGTACTCCCTTTTCACTTAACTTAAGTTATTTTTTATAAATTTTCTTTACCTTGCAAATACACACAATACTCATATTTGCTTGCAACCAGTTTATTTATACTGTACTCAAAAACTCCCAAGCTGTTACTTGTTATTCTGCGACTGCAAAGCAGTGGATCGCCCACATTTATATGCAATAACTGCGCTTCGGTAAATGAGGCTACCGCAGCCGAAAGGTATTCAACAGCCTCGCGCATCAATATGCCGTATTTCTCCTCCAAAAAGGCATACAGTCCCGAGAAACTGTTTACATAGCTTTCTATTTCAGGCGTCTGTCCGACTTTAAGATAATTTGTCATTATAGCAATAGGTTCGCCGTCGGCGCACTGTATTCGCTGTATTTGATAAACCTCTTCATCGTTTGAAAGCTGTAATGCCTTTGCCACTTCAGGCGGCGATGCGACCTTTCTTATATCCATACCCTGCGTAGTAACCGTGCAACCCTTTGCAATCAGTGTCTCGGTTATAGAACTGATGCAGTTAAGCTTTTGCACAGTAGATGCATCGAGAACCTCGGTTCCCTTTCCCTGTGTTACCTTTATATATCCGTCGTCGGCCAACATGCCTATTGCCTTACGGATTGTTGTTCTGCTGACAGAAAACTGCTCGCAAAGTTCGGGTTCGGTAGGCAACAGTGTGCCGCACTGATATTTTTTATCCTTTATTTGTTTTTTTAGGGCATGATAAACCGTAAGATATGTTGGTATTCTTGCCATATTGTATCCTTTCTTATAAATAGGGTTAAACAACGGTATAGCAACCGTCAATAACAATATTGCTTCCCGATGTGTAGGTAGAGGCATCGGATGCAAGATATATTACCGCACCTCCGAGTTCTTCGGGTTTACCCATTCTTCCGAACGGAATCTTACTTACCCAAGCGTCCTTCCAGTCCTGCCTTACTTCCTTAATCATATCTGTTGCAATATACCCGGGACTAATACTGTTTACCCTTATATTCTTGTCAGCCCATTCGACCGCTAAAGATTTGGTCATCTGGATTACCGCAGCTTTAGAAGAATTGTAATGAGTGTGACTTTGAGGAATATTAACTATAAGACCCGACATAGAAGCAGTGTTTATGATAGAACCGCCTTTATTTTGTGAAATAAGATATTTTGCAAACGATGTTGCCACATAAAAAACACCGTTAACATTAACATCGAGCACCTTTTTCCAACCGTCGGGCGTGATTTCAAGAGCCGGTGTGTGAGGACCGATACCTGCATTATTGAACAAAATATCGAGTGTTCCCATAGCGGCGGCTGATTTATTTACCGTATCGGCAACCTGTTCGGGATTTGTAACATCACAAACAAATGCACAGGCGCGAACTCCGTATTCTTCTCCGATTTTCGCAGCAACCTCAGTTGCATCATTAAGATCCCAAAGCACAATATCTGCGCCTGCGTCTGCAAGATAGGTGGCAACTGACTTTCCTATTCCGCGGTATCCTCCGGTAATAACAGCTACCTTTCCCTTTAAACTAAAAATATCATTTTTCATATATATCGTTCCTTTCTGAAAATACTAATGAATTGTGTATCCACCGTCTACAACCAGATTTTCTCCGGTTACCATGTTTGATGCGTCGCTTGCCAAAAACAGCGCTGCACAAGCAATTTCTACAGGTTGGCAATAACGCCCTGCAGGTGTGTTCTCTATTGTTTTTGTGTGTCGCGGTTCTTCATACCAGAACCCTTCGGTCATAGGCGTTTTGGTAACCGTGGGAGATATTGAGTTAACCTGTATGCCGTATTTACCCCACTCATACGCTAATGATTTCGTCATAGAAATAACACCTGCTTTAGACGCGCTGTAAGCAACATGCTTATCAATAGAAACAATACCCGCCTGAGAAGCAAGGCTTATTATTTTTCCGCCCTTTTCAGCCTTGATCATCTCTTGACCGAATCGCTGTGACATAAAGAATGTTCCCGAAAGATTAACGCCAATAACCTTACGCCATGTTTTTTCAGACATTTCCTCGGCCCATTCAATATCGCCTACACCCGCGCTGTTCACAAGAATATCAATTTTTCCGTGTTCAGACATTATTGTTTCGGCAAGTGCGTTAACCGATACGGTATCAGAAATATCAACCTCATATCCGTAAGCATTAGCCAATTTACGTGCGGCCTCTTCTGCCTTTATGCCGTTTAAATCGCAAATGCATACAACCGCACCCTTTTGACTGAAAAGCTCTGCCGTTGCAAGTCCGATGCCCGAGGCTCCGCCTGTAACAACCGCCACCTTTCCGTCAAGCCGAAAATCAGTTTTACAAGGATTGCTAACCATTTATATCCACCTTTCTTTTTGCGGCCTGCATATACTCGCCGAGCTCGGCCGCCGTTTCATTTATGTGAGTAAAAACAGTAAAAAGCCTGTCATATTCGCGCGCGGCGTCTGCACGCGGCAAATAAAGCTTTTTAACACACTGAAGTTCCCGCAAAGGACTGTAATCCTTCCAAATGCCGATTCCTCGGGCGGCAATTGCCGCCGCGCCAAGCGAGGCGGCATCCTGATCGATATCGCTTTTTTCTATCGGCATATTAAACACATCCGCGAACATCTGCATCCAAAACGGGCTTTTACTTCCGCCGCCGCAGAACAAAATACTGTCTGACAGCTCGACCTTTTCCTTTAAATATTGTAATGATGTTCTGAGGTTTAACGCAATACCCTCCATTGTAGCGCGAACCATATCCTCTCGGGTAGTGCCGAGATGAAGACCGACATAAGCGCCTCTTATATGTATGCTTTTATCCTGTGAAGTGCCGCCGGCAAGACTCGGATTGAAAAAAATGCCGTTTGAGCCAATCGGAACACCTTCGGCAAGTTTATCCATTTTTGCATAGATATTATCATCAGTCGCATCGGTAAACAGTGTATCACGCGCCCAACGCAATGAACTTCCGCCTGCAAAAATGGAAAACGCCGAAGTAAACATACCCTCTTGTATATGCGCAAAAACATAGGGCTTTTTCTTGACATCCAAAACAGGGCTTTCGGAATTTACCGGAATCCAACTTGATGACCCGAGCGAAACATAGGCCTTTCCGTTTTCTGCACCCACGGCGCCAAGCGCCATGCACGCATTATCAACGCCGCCGCAAACCACCTTGGTGCCTGCGCACAATCCTGTTTTACGCGCGGCTTCCTCGGTAACGGTACCTATAATTGTATGCGAATCAACGGGGTTTAAAAATATGTTTTCAGCAAGTCCTGCCGCATGTAGAAATTCGGTCTTCATGCAACTTGATTTCAATTCGTATGCGCCCGTGCCCGAAGCGTATGAAAAATCGGTAGCAAGCTTGCCTGTGAGCATAAAATTGATATAATCCTTAGACCCAAGTACATAAGCCGTTTTTTCAAAAATATCGGGTCTATGCCTTTTAAGCCACATCAATTTAAAAATAGAATAACACGGCGCGGGAAAACCGTTGCCCGTAGTCAAATACCACTCGTCACGGTCAACTTTCGAGAAAAACTCTTCAGTTTCTGCCTCGGCGCGGGTATCAGACCAAATAGGCACTTGGTCAAGCAAGGGACGATTTTCACTATCCATCGGAATGGCTACTAAACTTGCCCCCGATAAAGAAACGCACTCTACATTTGATGGATTTATTTCGGTTTTACCGAGTAACTTTTTGGTGCTCTCGCAAATCGCATTCCACCAATCTTCGGGGCGCTGTTCATGCATTGAGGGTGCCGGATAAAATGTATCATACTCGATAAAAGCCTTTGCTAAGGTTTGCATTTTATCATCATAAAGCGAAGCCTTAACCCCACCGGTTCCTAAATCATACGCAATTATATTCAACACTGCACCTCTTAACATAATTGTATTTTTACATTTTGATTATATATTCATAATTATGTTTTGTCAAGGGGTCAATGACTTTTAATGCTGTTTTTTCTAAAAAAATAAATTTTTTTAAATTAAAGTGTTGAAATTGCATAACAAATGTGATAATATAAATGAAAAACATCATTATCTTTTGTTTTCTGTATTTTGAAGGGATGTAAAACAGTATGAACAGAAAAAACTTAGATTTATCAAAAATCGGTCGTATAACCGATATAAGTACCGTGCGTACCGACGTTACTATGCAGGAAGTAGAACAACTTATAGATATTGTCAAAAGCTTTAATTGTATCTGTGCAAGTCCTATGCCTGCCGTAACAAAATATGTTATAGACAAACTGGCAGACACGCCCTCAACGGTGGTAACCGGTGTGGTTAGTTTTCCCGCAGGGGCAGATACTACCTCAATGAAAGTTTTTACCGCAAAAGAGATGATTTCACTCGGATGCAAGGAACTTGATATGGTTATAAATGTCGGCGCTTTAAAATCTAAGCAATACGATATTGTGTACAACGATATAAAAGCTGTGGTTGATGCCGCCAACGGCATTCCGGTAAAATCTATACTTGAAATATGCTATCTTACTGATGATGAAATTAAACGCGGAAGCGAGCTCGCGGTTAAAGCGGGTGTAACCTTTGTAAAAACAGGTACCGGTTGGGGACCGAAGCCAACCACCGTTGACACTATACATATAATCAAACAAACCATTGGAGACAGCGCGTTTATTAAAGCCGCAGGTGGTGTGCGCAATCTTGACACGATGCTGGCAATGATCGATGCCGGTTGCAATCGATTCGGCATCGGTATCCGTTCTGCTATGAATATCTTCAAAGAAGCTTACGAAAGAGCCGGTATTCCTCTGCCGGAGCTGAAAACTTTTGCCGCAAGTGCCAACGATACCTATTAACCTTCCTATACACCTATGCATGATGAACAAAAACACATATATTAAATTATATGTATAGTGCGATTTTCAAACTACAAACGGAAGGTAAACGAATGAACAAACAACATAAGCTGAATATTTTAGATACCCGTTTAGAAATTTCCAGATTAGAACGGTCGTTGACGATTCTGCAGGTCACCGATCTTCACTTGATCAATACAGACGCCGGTGACAGCGAAGAAATTCAAGCATTAAGACGGACTTATTCGGAATGGGCGCCTTACTCCAATGAAATATTAGAAGATATCGGAGAATATTGTCAAACAGAAAAACCGGATGCGGTTGTGTTCACCGGGGATATTTGCGGCTTCCCTACCCGTAAAAATCTTAATATACTGAAAAACTTTCTGGAACAGAAGTGCCCGCCCTATCTGTTTGTATTCGGTAATCACGAACGCTTTTTTACTTTGCGGGATTTTACTCCCGAGATGCAGCGGCATTATACCGCGATGTATTCTTTTACCGGTCAAGGTGAATTCGGCATACAAACAATGAATTTAGCCGGAATTCGACTTATCGGAATAGATAATTCCAACAATCAAATTTCGTTTGAACAATTAAATAAACTTGAAAAGCTTTTCTCAGACAATCTGCCCTGTATTCTGTTTTTTCACGTGCCTATGTATCTTCCTGCATTGTTGCAGCCGGTGATGGACGCATGGAAACAGCCTTTTATGATGGGTTCCCCTATTTCTGCCGTACCCGATATGAATAAAGATCTAATTCCCACTGCTTCTACCGAAGTGTTTATCAAGCTGTTGACCACGCAACCAACGCCGGTGCAGGCTATGTTTGCAGGACATATTCATTTTTTTGACCGTCAGGATGAATTTTTTCCGGGAAAAAAGCAATATGTCACCCCAATGGCTACTACACCGAACGGATGCGGCTTGGTACGCCGCATTCAATTAGTTCCTCACAACGGTCAAAGCAGAAAATGACAATTATTAACGCAAAGTCGCAACTCTAATATTCTCTTTTTCCTTTCAGGGTTACGTCTTTTCCTGAAATTTATATCACCTTGCTTTAAAGGCACAACTCTAATTGATCCTAAAACCATCCTTTAGAGTTGTGCCTTTTATTGTTCAAAGCGCCGCAATAATTAAATTTCACCTGTTTACAAAACCTCAACCGATAAGTAGGCAACGCCGATTTCGGTTGAGGTTTTGTTTTTTAATACCTGTATTTTACACTACAATGCCGCAAACAGTATGCTGCCTTTCTTTTTAAGCCAGAAATAAAGCACGGCGCACAGGGCAAGCGTTACCGCCCCGAAGAGGCTCATATATCCTACAAAGCCGAGCTTCCAGCCGTTCAGTAGCATAAAGCCCGCACAAAGCAAGGCGGTATAAGCAAAACCGCTGAACAGGGCGATCATCACGCCGGCACTCTGCTTTATTGGTGTAATTTCACTTGTCCAGTTAAGATTGGGCATTTTAATTCCTAAAAACAGCCCGAACAGCGCGGAAAACAAGGTATATAACATAGGAACAATCACCATAAAAAGCAGTTCTATTGGAGTAAAGGGATATATAAATGCAAAGCAGGCTGTGCAGAATAACACGGGAATACCCGTAAGAATCAACTGCATACCAAGCTTGCTCCTAAGCACCTGCCACGGTGTTACCGGCAGAGACTGCATAAGCCACAAACTCTTGCCCTCAAGAGAGACCGAGGGTGCTGCCATATCGTTCATAGAAGCAAGCATACATACCGCCGCGCAAAGCAATACGGGTGTGCAACCTGCACGCGCGCCGAACACCTCATTTAATACCGAAATTACCGCAGAGCCCTTCCAGATAAGCATTACACCTGCAATCGGCAACAGCAAAATACCGAGACCGCAGTTGAGCATATAGTTGGGGCTTGAAGTAAACCGCCTGAATTCCTTTGACAAAAGTGCCGCGGCAATGCTTTTCTTCTTTGTTTTTCCTTCTTTATATTCCTTTTTAGCGGTATGTCCCGAAGATGTCGCTATTTTAAGGAAACTGCGTGAGATAAGTAACCACATCAGTGCAAAAAGTGCCAGTATAACCGTCGATACAATCAGCATTGCAAAACCGTCCCCCGCCCCTACTCTGCCAAAAAGGTAAAGCGGATAGGCTGCACCCTTAATTTTCTCTCCGTAGAGGGCGGCGTTTGCAAGCAAATTTTGAATAAGTGTTTGGGCTTTAAAATAGAAGAAATAGTATCCGCCGATAAACGCCAAGGAAATTATTACTGTTATAAAGCTCTTGTTTTTGAGCTTTAGGCTTATTTTCGCTACCACCCAGCCCAACGCACAGGAAAGGGTGAGAACAAAAACAGAAATCAACAGCATAATAAGCAGACCGCCGAAAAGCGCACCCACCGATACAGGTGCGGTAACCCAGTAAACAATTACTGCCGGTAAAATAACAACCAATGAATACATAAGCCCCATAAGATACACGGTAAGCAGTCTTGACGCCATAATCACATTTACGGGAATCGGCATTGACAGCAGAAGGTCGTTATCTTTCGACAGATAAAGGCAGGAATAGGTGTTAAACACACTGCCGAAAACGCCCAGCAGGACAGCCAACAGCCCCATAATCACAAAGTATAGCCAATCCATACCCGCAGCGGCAAGCGCGCCGCACATAGACAGTGATAGAAATGTAAACATTCCGCCCAATAAACCAACCATAATACCAACAAACAGTAAAAGATATGCGGCTGTTCCCGCTTTGGAACGTGACTTGTTCTTCTTGGCATCATAAAAGTAGCCGCGGAATATCTCGGTCATTTGCTTTTTAAGAAGAACACTCAGCATACTTCTGCCTCCAGTTCGAGGAATACTTCCTCTAAAGAATCATCGCCCTTGACCTCCTCCATTGTGCCCGAACGAACGAGCTTTCCGCCCTTTATAATGGCAACCTTGTCGCATAACTTTTCGGCAACTTCAAGCACATGGGTAGAGAAAAATATTGCTCCGCCCTTGTCGCAGACCTCACGCATCATACCTTTAAGCAAATGAGAGGCTTTGGGGTCAAGCCCCACAAAGGGTTCGTCCATAATAATAAGCTTAGGACTGTGAAGCCATGCCGCAATGATAGCCAGTTTTTGCTTCATACCGTGGGAATAGGCGGCGATGGGCTGTGCCAAATCGGCTGTCAACTCGAAAAGCTCCGAATATTTACGGATACGCTCCTTGCGGTCCGCGGCGCTCACACCGAAAATATCGGCGATGAAATTAAGATATTTTATACCGCTCATATAGTCGTACAAATCGGGGTTATCGGGGATATAGGCAATGTCCCGTTTACATTCAAGAGGTGCGGTACGGATTGATTTTCCGTTAATCAAAATCTCTCCCTCGTCAAACTGCAAAATCCCCACCACGGATTTAAGCGTTGTGGTTTTGCCCGCGCCGTTGTGACCGATAAAGCCGTAGATTTCACCGGGAGCAATATGTAAGGTAAGATCGTCCACGGCCTTCTTTTCGCCGTAGGTTTTTGTAAGATGTTCGATTTTAAGCATTTTGTTTTCCTCCGATTAAAATTTTATTTATTCCATGGGCGGACATTCTTGTGCCAGCCGTTATTTTCCCAATAACCGTAGTCAGGCTCCATAGGCGGAAAATGCTTGTGGGCAAAGCGCATCAAATAAAACCACTTTTTTGCCCTGCCGTTGCACCCGCGCTTGCCTGCACCTTTTCGGATACGGCACGCCAGACGGTCTGTCTTTTTGTGAATTTTTTGCATTATTCTGTTGGGTATCTCGTCAGGCTTCACCGCCTGTACGCCAAGCCCAAGCTTATATACCTTACGGATTCCCCACATTTCGAGACTGTCCGCCATATCCAGAACGGTGCTTTTCATTCCGCCTCCGGCGGCTGTGGATATGGCGACCGCCTGCTTTCCGCTCATTTGAGGCAAAGGTCTGTGGACCATCCACCAAGTGCCGAAGTGATCGAGAAAGCTCATCATTTGACCCGTGGCGTGATATACATACACAGGGCTTTCAAGTATCAGCAGATCACATTCAAGAATCGCCGTAACAAGGGGCTCCAGCTCTTTATAATGCGGGCAGTCGGATAAGTCATTTTTGAAACAGGTATAGCAGCCAAGGCACGTTCTGTTAAAATCTCGCGGCAGGAAAAACTCCCGAATTTCCCCGCCAACCTTATCGGCAAGCTCCCTTGCCACCATACAAGTGTTGCCTTCATGGCTCTGTCCGTGAATAACGGTAATTTTCATCATTGTAAACCTCTCTTCAAAGTTTGTTTGATATTTTCAGCAGTTTACATCCTATATTATACAAGATCATCCCGAAATTTCATAGGTGGTTTTTATATTAAAATGTGTCGTTTTTTTAGGTAGGCGGATGTGCCGATCGGACACAACCGCCTTGCTCTGCACATGGGGTTTATACGGTGATAAAACCGGAATTTATTGAATTGCTGATCCAATTATCAAGAGCCTCCATCTGCGCATCCGTATGAAACCAGTGTTCTCCGTCCTCTATTACAGTGAGCGTTGCGCCGATTCGGTTTGCAAATTCGGATACAGTTTCCATAGAAGTCAGGTTATCCTTGCCGCCGTACAAAATACAGGTGGGGATGCTCCACTTGATTGGATGCTTTCTCACATAGCACAAATACTCCCAAGATAATGTTTCCCCAAACGCCGTAGGAATCTCTTTTTTGCTTTGCAGTTCATCCTCTGTCACATTTGACCATGTCATAATATCCGTAATCAGCTTCTCCATATTTACAATAGGCGAAATAAACAGGGCTTGCGAGATATTTTTTTCAGCAAGCGTATGCATTGATAAAAAAGCCCCTATGCTGTTTGCGATCAAAACAACAGAATCATATCCCTTACTGTGAAAATCGAAAAACCGTGAAAATTCGCTTTGCGCTTCCCACGGATTTTGCGATTTGTAGTCAAAGCCAATAACATCGCTTTCGGTAAATAAAGACCGATAATGCTTTGCTTCCTTGGCAGTACCGCCTTTGCCGTGTACATATATGACCAAATCTTTATTTTTCATTTATTACTTTTAGCGTAATTTTTACGCTGCTCCTTCTACACTTCGATTTTATTTTCTCAAATACTTTGCCGTTATGGTTGTACCGTTTTCTATCATTTCTTTGGGCGTTCCCGTAAATACAACCTCACCGCCTTTGGTGCCGCCGTCGGGCCCGATGTCAATAATATAGTCGGCAAGCTTCATAACATCGGTGTTATGTTCAATCACAATCACCGTGTTTCCGCGCTCGACAAAGCCCTCTAAAATATCAACAACCTTTTCGATATCTGAAGGATGAAGCCCTGTGGTAGGCTCATCCAAAATATAGATATTGCCCTTTTTCTTAATATTTTGTGCAAGCTTCACCCTCTGGCGTTCACCGCCCGAAAAGGTTGACAGCGGTTGTCCCAATGAAATATACGAAAGTCCAACCTGAGTTAATGCCTCAAGCATAGCGGAAATTTTCTTATTGTTCGCAAAAAACGGCACCGCTTCCTCAACGCTCATATTCAGGACATCGACAATCGTTTTTCCCTGAACAATGCGTAGTCAAAAAAATTGTAGTTCCTTTGTTTTTTAATTCTTTTAAATGCCCACATACATCTCTTCTCGCCGCCGTGTCAAGACCTGTTGTAAGCTCGTCCAAAAACACAATTTCGGGATTACCTATAAGCGCCAATGCAACGGATAATCTTTGCCTCTCTACGCCCGATAGCTTGTTCACCTGCGACTTTTCGAATCTTTCCAACGAGAAAACCTGCAACAGCCTGCGGTAATCCTGAGTGTTCTCATATAAAGCCGACATTTCCCGACAAAGCTCATAAACCCGAATATTGTTTTGATAGTTAGAGGATTGCAGCTGCACCCCAACCCGTTCAAATACTGACTTGCGGTTTGCGGCAGCTTCCAATCCGAATATTGCCCCCGTGCCGCAATCGGGCTTTTTAAGCCCCAGAAGCAAATCAATGATTGTGCTTTTTCCGGCCCCGTTATGACCTAAAAGCCCAAACACCTCACCCTTCTCTACACGAAAGGTAATTTTGTCGCCACTATCCTTCCGCCCAACGACTTTGTAAGGTCTTTTGCCTCAATACATGTGTTCATACATAGCCTCCTTTTTGATTGTAAGGCTATGGTACAACCTCCCCTAAGGGACGAGTCAAGTATTATTTTTTAATTTCCTTTTTAAAAATTTATATATATATACGGAGCCGCACAGCTGCGACCCCATAGAAATATATATCATATCATTTCGGTTTTCGTTATACATTGATTTTTCCCTTTCCTATTCGGTAATTTTTCAATGGATATGAAGTCTGCGCTGAACACCCATACGAATTACAGACCCGTCTTTGCATAAATTTGTGCATCTTACTGCCGAAAAGGGCGAAGTTTGAACTTGGCAGTTTCGGGTACGGGATTATTCATTGTATTATCTCTGAAAATTCAATATCTATTTCCCCGATACCGCCGTCGATTTCGATATAATTTTCGCCCGAGCCGTAAACCGAATCGTCATGCATGGTTTCGCCCTCAAGCTTTGCTTCACCTATACCTGTGTCAATTTCTATTTTATAGTCTTCGCGGTTTCCCAAAAGGGTAAGCTTGGTCTCACCTACGCCGTAGTCGAGTTTGCTTTGTCCTTCAATGCGGCTTTTAAGCGTAAGCTCACCTACGCCCATATCGAGTTTAAGATTACAAAGCCGCCCGCCGTCTATGTTAAGTTCACCCGCGCCGCCGTCAATATCGGCTCGTGAATTGGCAGTCAGGTTTTTTATTTCTGCTTCGCCTGCTCCGAGAGATAGCTTTAAATCATAGGCAGAAAGCGAGTCTATTTCAACCCTACCTGCGCCCGTTTCAACAGTG
>ERZ780149.1390-NODE-1390-length-26784-cov-7.244903_pt1 | contig 26784 bp, 20 predicted proteins | sample MGYA00511367_ERZ780149 | MGnify/ENA primary metagenome ERZ780149 (study PRJEB29588, sample SAMEA2153852) | human gut metagenome | biome: human gut; feature: human-associated habitat; material: faeces | place: Denmark | collected 2008/2010 ... | reverse complement strand
GGCGGGCGACGCGCAGCCCGTCGTCGCGCCGCCGCGCGAAATCGAGGTCGGCTCGAAGGTGGTGCTTGAAGGGCAGCAGACGCCCGGCGTGGTGCAGTCGCTCAAAGGCGACAAGGTGCAGGTGGCCTTCGGCCAGTTGTTGACGACGGTCGATCGCAAACGTTTGCGCGTGGTGTCGAACAGTGAATACCGCGAGGCGACGCGTCCCGTGACGGCGCGTACGGTGGTGTCGGTCGACGTGGCGGCGCGAAAACTCAATTTCAAGGATCATATCGACGTGCGGGGGATGCGTGCTTCGGAAGCGGTCGAGGCCGTGCAGAACTTCATCGACGATGCGCTGATGGTGGGTGTCGGTTCGGTGACGATCCTCCACGGCAAGGGGACGGGGGCGCTCAAAGAGGAGATCCGCCGTTACCTGCGCACGGTGCCGGACATCGCCGGCGTCGCCGACGAACATGCCGACCGCGGCGGCGCGGGCATTACGGTCGTCACGTTCGGGAGCGAATGAGCCGTGCGGACGGGATGCCGACGGCGGAGCGGCCGTACGGTCGTCTCCGGCGGACAGAGAGAGAAACGGAGGAAAGATGAACTATACGTTAAGCGAAATAGCCCGTATCTGCGGGGGAACCTTCACCGGTGAGAACCAGCGCGTGACGGAGGTGGTGACCGACAGCCGGAGTTGCGGTATGCCGGCTGCGCCGCTCTTCGTCGCAATGTGCGGCGCGCGGCACGATTCGCACGATTTCGTCGACGGGATGTATGCCCGCGGTGTGCGGGCGTTTCTGGTCGAACGTCCGCTCGACGAGCGCGACGGGGCGGGGTATGTCGTCGTCGGCAATGCGATCGACGCCCTGCAACGGCTGGCCGCCGACTGGCGCCGCCGTTTCGGCGGTACGGTGGTGGGGATCACCGGCTCGAACGGCAAGACGGTCGTCAAGGAGTGGATCGCCCAGACGGCGCCCGACGGCGTGAAGCTGTTCCGCTCGCCGCGCAGCTACAATTCGCAGCTGGGTGCGGCGTTGTCGCTGCTGATGATCGAGGGCGACGAACGGTTCGCGCTGATTGAGGCGGGTATCTCGCAGCCGGACGAAATGGCCCGGCTGGAACGGATGATCTCCCCCGACGTCGTGCTTTTCACTTCGCTGGGCGACGCGCATCAGGAGCATTTCGCGTCGGTGGAGGAGAAGTGCGCCGAGAAACTGTTGCTGGCGCTTCATGCACCGAAAATCATCTATCACAGCGCCTACGAGCCGCTGACTTCGATGCTGCGCGAGGTCTATGCCGCGGGGCACGAACTCCACGATGCGGCGGCGGAGGCGGGCGGCGGACTGGCCGACGCGGCTTCGGAGCGCAATTCGCAGCTGGTGGCGGCCTTCTGGCGGGTGGCGGGGGAGCCGGCTCCCGATTTCGGGCGGTTGCAGCGCGTTGCGATGCGGCTCGAAGTGAAAGAGGGGATCAACGACTCGCTGCTGGTCGACGACGCCTACAATTCCGACATCAATTCGCTGGCCATCGCGCTGGACTATCTGCACGGCGTGGCGGCGGGACGGCCCACGACGCTGATCCTGTCCGACATCCTGCAAAGCGGTATGGACGACGACGAACTCTATGCGCGCGTGGCGGCGATGGTCGCGGCGGCGGGCGTGGGGCGATTCGTCGGCATCGGCCCGAAGTTGCAGGCGCAGGCGGAGCGTTTCGTCTGCGACAAGGCCTTCTATGCCTCGACCGACGACTATCTGCGGCGCATCGACCGCGCCGACATCGCGGGACGCGCCGTGTTGCTCAAAGGCAACCGCGACAGCCGGTTCGAGAAGCTGGAACATGCGCTCTCGCGCAAGAGCCACACGACGGTGCTCGAAGTCGATCTGGATGCCATGACCCACAACCTGAACTATTTCCGGTCGCATTTGCGGCCGGGCGTGCGGCTCGTGGCGATGGTCAAGGCCGCGAGCTACGGAGCCGGCGATTTCGAGGTTGCGCAGCTGTTGCAACATCAGGGCGTCGACTATCTGGCCGTGGCGTTCGCCGACGAGGGTGTGTTGTTGCGCGAGCGGGGCATCACGATGCCCGTCGTGGTACTCAACGCCGATGCCGACAGTTTCGACGCGATGGCGGCCAACCGGCTCGAACCGGAGATTTACAGCCTGCGGTCGCTCCATGAGTTCGCTGCGGCGGTCGAACGTTACGGCGAACAGCGTTATCCGATCCACGTCAAGCTCGATACGGGAATGCATCGTCTGGGCTTCGTGGAGGAGGAGTTGCCTGCGCTGCTCGATGCGCTCGCCCGTTGCGGGCGGACGGTGCGTGTGGCGAGCGTCTTCGCGCACCTCTGTACGTCGGACGAGCCCGCGCAGGACGATTTCACGCGGTTGCAGATCGCGCGTTTCGACCGCATGAGCAGCCGCATCGCGGAGGCGTTGCCCTATCCTGTCCTGCGTCATACGGCCAATTCGGCCGCGATCGAGCGTTTTCCCGAAGCGCAGTACGACATGTGCCGGCTGGGGCTGGGGCTTTACGGCTTCGGATTCGAGCACAACGCGGCGCTGCGTCCCGTCTCGACGCTGCGCACCCGCATCGTGCAGATCAAGCGGCTGGCTCCGACGGAGACGGTGGGCTACGGCCGTGCGGGGGTGTTGTCGCGGCCGACGGTGACGGCCACCGTGCCGATCGGCTATGCCGACGGACTGGATCGCCATCTGGGTTGCGGTGCCTGGTCGATGCGTGTGAAGGGCCGGCCGGCGCCGATCGTGGGGCGCGTCTGCATGGACAGCTGCATGATCGACGTTACCGACATCGACGGGGTCGCCGAGGGTGACGAAGCGGTGGTCTTCTCGCCTGCGGCGGGCAATACGCCCGAGGCGATGGCCGAGGTGCTCGGCACGATTCCCTATGAAATACTCACGTCGGTCGCAGGCCGCGTGAAACGGATTTATCTCAAAGAATAGTCGTCTGTCATGCCCGGAACGCTCTACCTGATTCCCTGTCCGATCGCCGAAGAGGGCGACGTGTGGGACGTGCTGCCTGCCGCCAACCGTGCGGTGATGGCCTCGCTGGATTACTTCATCGTCGAAAATACCCGTTCGGCGCGGCGTTTTCTGTCGAAGGCGAAGTTGGGAAGGCCGATCGAGGAGTTGGAGTTCAGGGAGCTGAACGAGCATACGGTCGCAGGACGCGAGGTGGAGGAGCTGGTGGCGCCGATTGCGGCGGGCCGTTCGGCAGGCGTCATCTCGGAGGCGGGCGTGCCGGGCGTGGCCGACCCGGGGGCGCTGGTGGTGGCGTTGTGCCACCGGCGCGGCATCCGCGTCGTGCCGCTGGTGGGCCCTTCGTCGATTCTGCTGGCGATGATGGCTTCGGGACTCAACGGGCAGTCGTTCGCCTTCAACGGCTACCTGCCCGTCAAACCCGACGAACGGGCACGGGCGATCCGCGCTTTCGAGCGGCGCGCCCGCGAGGGACAGGCGCAGCTCTTCATCGAGACGCCTTACCGCAACGTGAAGCTGGCCGAACAACTCTTGCAGCTCTGCGCGCCGCAGACGATGCTGACCGTCGCCTGCGACCTTACCGCACCGGGGGAGACGATCCTCACGCGCAGCGTCGCCGACTGGCGGCGGTCGCGGCTGCCGGAGCTGAACAGGCGTCCGGCGATCTTCATTCTGGGGTAGCCGGCGCTTGGTATACAATTTGCGCGATAGAGAAGAACCGAAATACAAAACAAAGAGATATGAAAAAGGAAGAGATTTACAATGAGGCGATTGGCGGTGACGAGGGTTTTGCTCCGGGCGAAGGATACCCTTCGTGCGACGGCCAGCCGTGCGCCAATGTGTCAGGCGACGACGGCGTGGCTACTGACACAATGACAGACGCGACGCCGACGGGCGACGAGGGACCGTCGGACGGTGCCGCTTCGGGCGAGGCCGGCGAGGAGTCGGGTGTCGAAGCGGGCGGCAGCGAGCAGCTGGCGCCCGAATTGGAGCGTCGGATCGCCGAATGGCAGGACAAATACCTGCGTTTGCAGGCCGAATTCGACAACTATCGCAAGCGTACGCTGCGCGAGAAGATGGAGTTGGTCGAACGGGGCGGGGCGGACGTAATCAAGGCGATGCTGCCCGTGGCCGACGATATGGATCGTGCGGTGGAGGCGATGGCGGGAAGCGACGACATCGAGGCGCTGCGCGCAGGCGTCGGGTTGATCGCGCAGAAGTTTCACGAAGTGCTCCGCTCGTGCGGCGTGAGCGAGATCGAAGCCAAGGGGCTCGAACTGGATACCGATCACCACGAGGCGGTGGCGCGATTTCAGGCCGGCGAAGAGCAGCGCGGCAAGATTGTCGACGTGGTGCAGAAAGGCTATCGGTTGCGTGACAAGGTGCTTCGTTTCGCGAAGGTCGTCGTAGGCGAGTAGGCTGCGCCGTCGAAACTGGATACTGGATAAATGAAGAATGGAATCGGGGTAGAATCCGAAGATTATGGCAGAAAAACGCGATTATTACGAGGTGTTGGGCGTCGGGAAGAACGCCAACGCCGATGAGATAAAGAAGGCCTACCGCAAGGCGGCCATCAAGTATCATCCCGACAAGAATCCGGGAGACAAGGAGGCCGAGGAGAAATTCAAGGAGGCCGCCGAGGCATACGACGTGTTGTCGAACCCCGACAAGCGCGCCCGTTACGACCAGTTCGGTCATGCGGGAATGAGCGGTGCGGCGGGTGCCGGCGGCGGATTCGGCGGCTTTTCGGGCGGCGGATTCTCGATGGAGGACATCTTCTCGCAGTTCGGCGATATTTTCGGCGGTCATTTCAGCGGCGGCTTTTCGGGCTTTTCGGGGAGCGGCCGCGGGCAGCGCAGCCAGCGGGTCAACAAGGGTTCCGATCTGCGCGTGCGCGTGAAACTGACGTTGGCCGAAATCGCCAAAGGAACCACCAAGAAGCTCAAGATTTCGAAGCTCGTCGCCTGCGACAAATGCGGCGGATCGGGCGCCAAGGATTCCAACGCCTATTCGACCTGCCCGACCTGTAACGGATCGGGGTACGTGACCCGCGTGGAGAATACCTTTTTCGGACGGATGCAGACGCAGGGCGTCTGCCCTACCTGCGGCGGTACGGGCAAGGTCATCACCTCCAAGTGCGACAAGTGCGGCGGCGAAGGCGTCGTGCGCGGCGAGGAGGTCGTCGAGATACGCATTCCGGCCGGCGTGGGCGAAGGAATGGTGCTGACCGTCGCCGGCAAAGGCAATGCCGCGCGTCAGGGCGGCGTGAACGGCGATCTACTGGTAGTGATCGACGAGGAGCGCAACCCCGAACTGGTACGCGACGGCAACGATCTGATCCACAACCTCAATATTACCGTTCCGACGGCATTGCTCGGCGGTTCGGTGGAGATTCCTACGGTCGACGGCCGTGTGAAGATCAAGATCGACCCCGGTACGCACGCCGGCAAGGTCCTCCGTCTGCGCGGGAAGGGACTGCCCGACGTCAACGGCTACGGGACGGGCGATTTGCTGGTGGTAGTCGACATCACCGTTCCGGCCAAACTCTCCGCCGAGGAGAAGCGCCTTGTCGAACAGTTGGCCGGGCAACCGTCGTTCGCAAAGGCGGAATCGGTCAAGAACCAGAACATCTTCGAGCGGATGAAGAACTTTTTCCAGTAAAAATTCGTAACTTCGCCCAAAACACGAGTCGCCATGTTAGGTTTTTCGCCCTTTAAGAAACACGCCAACAAGTTCAACTATATTCCGCGTTACTACGATCCCGAAGAGGAGCGTCGGGCGCAGCGTCGTGCCGAGCTGCTCGGCGAGAGTCCCGAGCATGCCAAGCACGAGTATGTGCCCGGGCAGTATGTGCGCACGGCCCGCACGGCGCGTGCCGCACGGCGCGAGGCGGAGCGCAGCACGCGTTCGAAGCGGCGTTTCGGTGTGCTGCTCACGGGCATCGTGGTGCTTTTGCTCTTCTTCGTGGTGATCTATCCCAAGTTGACGTCGATGATGCGGCGGGGTGTGGCGCCGGCTGTCCCGGCTGCGGTCGAATCGCGGGCTGCCGCCTCCGACCTCGACCAGTCGGGCATCAGCGACGTGGAGTGGCAGCAGATGCCGATCACGGTGGTACCTAACGACTACGAGGGGCGATAGAAGCGTATGGCCGACCGAATCAAACTCCTGCCCGACGTCGTAGCCAACCAGATCGCCGCAGGCGAAGTGGTCAACCGTCCGTCGTCGGTGGTGAAGGAGATGATGGAGAATGCGATCGACGCCGGTGCGCATACCGTGACGGTCAATGCGCGCGACGGCGGCCGCGAGTTGATCCAGATCGTCGACGACGGATGCGGCATGTCGCCGATGGATGCTCGCATGGCCTTCGACCGTCATGCCACGAGCAAGATCGCTTCGGTCGAGGACATCTATGCGCTCCATACGTTCGGTTTCCGCGGCGAGGCGCTCGCTTCGATCGCGGCCGTCGCGCAGGTCGAACTGCGCACGCGGCAGGAGGGCGACGAGGTGGGTACGCAGACGTCGGTCAACGGCGGCAAGTTCCAGAGCCAGGAGCCGGTGATGTGTCCCGCGGGATCGCAGTTCTACGTGCGCAACCTGTTTTACAACGTACCGGCGCGACGGCGGTTTTTGGAGAAGAGCACCGCGTCTTCGAAACAGATCAAGGCCGAATTCCAGCGCGTGGCGCTGTGCAATCCCGCCGTGGCGTTCGAGTTGTACGACAATGATGTTCCCGTATACCGTCTGCAACCGACTTCGCTGGCCGGGCGGATCGTCGACGTGGTGGGTCGCCATATCAAACCCAATCTGCTGGAGGTTGCGGCCGACACGTCGATCGTTCGTGTCGACGGGTTCGTGGGGCGTCCGGCGGCGGCCAAAAAGAGCAATGCCGAGCAGTACTTCTTCGTCAACGGACGCTATTTCAGCGACCAGTACTTGCGCAAGGCGGTGCTGAAAGCTTATGAAAAGCTGATTCCCGATACCTGTTTCCCCTCCTATTTCCTCTTCCTTACGATCGACCCCGAACGGATCGACGTCAATGTCCATCCCCAGAAAATCGAGGTGAAGTTCGACGACAAGGAGGCCGTGTGGGAGATCATCCACGCCGCCGTGCGCAACACGCTGGGCAAGACCGGCGCCGTGCCGATGATGGATTTCACGGCCGAGGGGCGCATCGAGATTCCCGTGGCGCGGCAGGGCGCCGTCTACGACGAACCGGCGGCGATGGTCAACGAACATTACAATCCCTTTGCCGAGGGGTATGTCGCCGAAGGGGCCGATGAGCAGTGCGGGGATGTCGAGGAGTTCCCCGGCGAGGATTTCACGGAGTTTCCGGGGCCGACACCCCGCGGCGGCCGTCCGGCCGCAGGAGGGGATGTCGGGGCGTCGCGCAGAGGTGCGGCGCCGCACCCTGCGTTCGATCCGGTGGGGGAATATCTCCTTTCCGATCGGGAGGGTGGGTACGACGAGGTGCCCTCGTCGGCGGTCGCGCCGGACGATGCGGCCGTCCCGTTCGCGGGAATGGCCGACGTGCCGTCGTCGCTGGGCGGCGGAGCGGTCGTCGCGGAGGACGACGCGCAGCGGAGCGTGCTGGAATACGTCTCTTCGGAGGATGCGGCCGTACAACAGCGGTTGATCGAGACGCCTGCGGCGGAGTTCCGCGGCGTGACGCCGGTGGCGCCCGGATACGTCGTGGCGATGCTGGGCGGTGTGCTCGTGGTCGTCGATTTGAAGCGGGCGCAGGAGCGGCTGCTTTACGAATACTATCTGTTGATGCTCACCAACGGCTCGGCCGTGAGCGAGCAGTTGCTGTTCCCCGAACGGCTGGTGCTATCGCACGACGAATACGAGTTGCTCGGCCAGTATGCCGCCGAGTTCGCCGCCGTCGGATTCGACATCGAACGCGTGGGCGACGGGGCGATAGACGTGAAGGGGACGCCGGCCGATATGCCGTCGGATACGATCGACGAGCTGATTTACCAGCTGTTGCAGACCTTTGCGCACGTATCGGCGGCCGACCTGCGCAGACAGCGGATCGCCGCCGAACTGGCCCGCAGCGGGGCGCGTCCCATGGGGAGCTGTACTTCGCAGGAGGAGGCCGAGCGGCTGCTCGAACGATTGCAGGAGGCGGGCGACCGCTGTTTCTCGCCTGCGGGGAAGCCGATTCTGGCCGAAATCACGCTCGACGAGTTGCGTGCGAAACTTCGGTAGAATATGCGCCGTTTGCGGGAAAAACGCTACCTTTGTGAACGAATAGGCGACGTCGGAGGATGTGTCCGATGTCCGTAAAACAACGAAAAACAATGAACAGCAGTTATTTCTCGACGCCTCCGGTGGTGAAGAACCTGATAATCATCAACTGCCTCGCGTTTTTGGGAGTCTGGCTCATCCCCTCGCTCAATCAGTTTATGGGACAGTACGGCGTGCTCTACTGGTTCGGGAGCCCCTATTACCACTCCTACCAGTTCGTCACCTACATGTTTCTTCATGCCAGCCTGGAACATCTGTTTTTCAATATGTTCGCACTGTGGATGTTCGGCCGTACGCTGGAATACGCGCTCGGCTCGAAGCGCTTTCTGATTTACTACATGGTCTGCGGCGTGGGGGCCGCGCTGGTGCAGATGGGAGTGGCGGGGCTGACGGGCGAGTTCGGCATTCAGTTGCTGGGAGCATCGGGCGCCGTAATGGGATTGCTGCTGGCTTTCGGTGTGCTGTGGCCCAATTCGATCATCATGCTGCTTATCCCGCCCATTCCGCTCAAAGCCAAGTGGTTCGTTATTATCTATGCGGCGATCGAACTGTTGTTGGGATGGACCGGGCGTGATCCCGGAGTTGCGCATTTCGCCCATATCGGCGGTATGCTGTGGGGACTGGGACTGCTCTATTATTGGCGCCGCAAGGGAATCATCCGTTTCTGATTCGGAGCCATGGGGCGCTGGGTATACGATTCCGACAGCGGCCGTCCCGGCCGGCGGCGCGGCCTCTTCGTCTGGCTGCTCGACGCGGCATTCGCGGTGGTGACGGCGCTGGTGGCGCTGCTGTTGCTCTTCATGTATCTGGCGCCCTATGTTTCGCCCGATGCGTCGTGGGTCTTTTCCGTGCTGGGGCTCGTCGCGCCGGTGATCTATGTATCGGGGCTCGTGCTCTTCCTCTATTGGGTGATCCGCTGGCGGTGGGGCTATGCCTCGCCGATGCTCGTGCTGCTGCTCCTGGGGGTGCCAAAAATATCGCTTTATTATAAGATCGATACGCTGCGCCACTATGGTGAACCGGTCTACGACCGCTCGGCGTTGAAGGTCATGGCCTACAACGTACGGATGTTCTACGGCGACGACGGCAGGAGCACGGTCGATTCGCTGGCGGCGTTCGTGAACCGATACGATCCCGATATTCTCTGTATCGAGGAGTTCAGCGACCTGGCACGCGGTGCGACGATGCGTTTCGATTCGCTGATCGCTCCGGGATACCGTCGGGCGGTCTATTCGCGCGACGGCGAGGGGACGGCCGGCGTCGCGCTTGCCGTCTATTCGAAACTGCGTATCCTCGCATCGGGCGCCGTCGACTGTGTCAACGATGTTGATACGACCCGTGCGACGGCCGTCTGGGCCGATCTGCGCCTCGACCGCGATACGGTGCGTGTCTTCTGCAACCACCTGCGTTCGACCCATATCAAATCTTCCGACAGCGACTACCTGATGAACTACCGTTTTCTGACCGATACGGCCAGCCACGAGAAACTGCACAGCATCCTGAGCCGTCTGCGTTACAACAGCATCTCGCGTTCGCATCAGGTCGACTCGCTGTCGCAGCTGATCGCGGCCACACCCCACGCACGTATCGTGTGCGGCGATTTCAACGATACGCCCCTGTCCTACACCTACCGCCTCATGTCGCGCGGATTGCAGGACGCTTTCCGCGAGAAGGGACGGGGATTCTCGCATACCTATCGGGGATTCTACAATACGTTCCGCATCGATTACGTGCTGGTTTCCGACGATTTCGAGGTGCTTTCGTACGAGGTGCCGTCCGTCGAGTTTTCGGATCACCACCCCGTTTTCGTCCGGCTCAAATACAATTCGCAACGACAATGATACTGGATTCGCTCGAAAACCGTGCGCGTTACTACGCACTCAATCCCCGCCTCGAAAAGGCGTTCGACTACCTGCTCTCCACCGATCTCGGCGCGTTGCCGGCGGGCCGGCACGCGATCGACGGCGACGATGTCTTCATCAACGTGATGGACGTCGATCTGAAACGACCGGCCGACGCCAAGCTGGAAATTCATGACCGCTACCTCGACATTCAGGTGCTCGTAAGGGGCGAATGCGAGGCCTTCGGGTGGAGCCAGCGCGACCGTGTGACCCGTCCGCTCGGCGCGTTCGACGTGCAGAAGGACATCCGGTTTTACGACGACGTGCCGCAGACCTACTACGAGGTGACGCCCGGCCAGTTCACGCTGCTTTTTCCCGAAGATGCGCACGCCCCGATGGTGGGCGAGGGGACGATCCGCAAGGTGATCGTCAAGGTGCGCGTCTGAGGTTCCCGGGGCCGTTCGGCTCCGGACGATTCCCTGTTTTATGGCCGGCTGGAATCTGTGGCACGGGTGCCGCAAAGTGAGCGAGGGATGCCGTCGCTGCTATGTCTACCGTCAGGATGCGCGGTGGGAGCAGGATGCTTCGCAGGTGCGCAGGACGGCGGCCTTCGACCTTCCCGTGCGGCGCGACCGGACGGGACGTTACAAGATTCCTCCCGGCCAGACGGTCTATACCTGTTTCACCTCCGATTTTTTCATCGAGGAGGCCGACGCGTGGCGCGGCGAAGCGTGGGCGATGATCCGCGAGCGGAGCGACTGTACCTTCCTGATGATTACCAAGCGCATCGATCGCGTCGCGGCCTGCCTGCCGGCGGACTGGGGCGAAGGCTGGCCGCACGTGGTGCTGTGCTGTACCTGCGAGACGCAGGAGCGCGCCGACTATCGGCTGCCGATCTACCTCTCGCTGCCGTTGTGCCGCCGCGAGGTGATCTGCGAACCGCTGCTCGAACGCCTCGACCTGAGCCGCTACCTCGCCGAGGGGCGGATCGATTCGGTGTCGTGCGGGGGCGAGTCGGGCGATGACGCGCGTGTGTGCGATTTCGATTGGGTACTCGACCTGAGGCGACAGTGCGTCGATGCGGGTGTCGCGTTCCGCTTCCGGCAGACCGGTGCGCGGCTGCGCAAGGAGGGGCGTATCTACCGTATTCGGCGGCAATTCCAGCATTCGCAGGCCCGCAGGGCGGGCGTGGATTTCATCGTTGAGGGCTGAATCCGCTTGTGAGAGCAATTCTCCGTACGGGTGCGGTTGCCGCCCGACGCGCGAATCGATATCTTATTGGAGCAGATACACTGCCGCCGTGCGCGAGGTGTTGTAGATGCTGATCGCGGGCGAGGTCGTGCCGTCGCCGTTGTCTGCGGGCGAAGAGAAGTGTTCGCTGCCGATGCGGGCGCGTTCGGTGCCGCCGAAACGGCGTTCGTCGGTCGAGAGGATCAACTCGTAGCGTCCGGCTTCGCGCACTCGGCAGCGGTAGTCGGGGATCGATGCTGCCGGATGCCAGTTGAAGACGAAGACGAGCCGCCCGTGCGAAAAGGCGATCGTCTGGTTGCGGTCGTCCATTTGCAGGCAGTAGGGATAGCCGTCGCGCAATATGCCGTAGCGTTTGACCAGCGCGAGCATTGCCCGGTCGAATGCCCCCAGCCACGAGTAACGCAGCAGACCGTCCTCGGCGAGCGACCACTGCCGGCGGGCGTGGGCGTAGCTCCAACCGTTGCCTTCGCGCGGGAAGTCGATCCATTCGGGGTGTCCGAATTCGTTGCCCATGAAGTTGAGATAGGCGTCGCCGCCGGTCGAGACGGTCATTAGCCGGATCATCTTGTGAAGCGCCATGCCGCGGTCGATCGTGAGGTTTTCCGACGCACGATCCATGTGGGTGTACATCTCCTTGTCCATGAGCCGGAAGGCGATCGTCTTGTCGCCCACGAGGGCCTGGTCGTGCGATTCGGCATAGGCGACGGTCTTGACGCCCGGCAGGCGGTCGGTCATCACCGACCACATCTCGCGGATGTCCCACTGTTCGTCGGGTACCTCTTCGATCTGCTTGATCCAGTAGTCGGGAATCGCCATGCCGAGCCGGTAGTCGAACCCGACGCCTCCCTCCTCCTGCGGGAAGCAGATGCCCGGCATTCCGCTCACGTCTTCGGCGATCGTGACGCAGGAGGGACGCAGGTCGTGGGCGAGCCGGTTGGCCAGCGAGAGATAGGTGATCGCCCCTTCGTTGACCCCTTCGTCGAAATAGCGGTCGCGGCTGTCGAAGGCGACGTAGCCGTGGTGGTGATAGAGCATCGACGTGACGCCGTCGAAGCGGAACCCGTCGAAACGGTACTCTTCGAGCCAGTATTTGATGTTCGACAGCAGGAAATGTTCGACCTGCGGTTTTCCGTAGTCGAAGAGTTTCGAGTCCCAGTGCGGCTGGTCGCCGGCGGGGCCTGCGGGCGAGTAGAGGTGGTCGGTGCCGTCCAGTTCGTTGATTCCTTCGTTGAGGTTGCGGACATAGTGCGAGTGGACGAGATCCATGATGACGGCCAGGCCCAGCTCGTGTGCACGGCGAATCAATCCTTTCAGTTCTTCGGGCGTTCCGAAGCGCGACGACGGTGCGAAAAGGCTCGATACGTGGTAGCCGAACGAACCGTAGTAGGGGTGCTCGGCTACGGCCATCAACTGCACGGTGTTGTAGCCGTCGCGCGCGATGACGGGCAGAATCCGGTCGGCGAATTCGCGGTAGGTGCCCACGCCGGGCCGTTCCTGCGCCATGCCCACGTGGGCTTCGTAGATGAGCAGTTCGTCATGGCGGGCGATGTCGAACGTGTCGTCCGACCAGTCGAAGGGACGCGGAATCCAGAACTGCGCCGTGAAGTCCTTCGTCCGCTCGTCCTGCACTACGCGCGTGGCGTAGGCCGGAATCCGGTCGAGCCAACCGTTGCGGCCGTGGACGTGGATCTTGTAGAGCGATCCGTGCCGGAGCCGGTGGCCGTACATGGCCTCGGGCAGGAAGATGCTCCACACCCCCTGAGCGTCTTTGTCCAGACGCAGTTCGGTGCGTTGCCAGCCGTTGAAGTCGCCGAACAGGTAAACGTCGCAGGCGCCGGGCAGCCATTCGCGGAACCACCACCCTTCGAGCGTGGAGTCGTACTGCCAGCCGAAATACCGGTGGCCGTTGGCGTAGTCGACGAGCGATCCCGCCGTGCGGCGTATCTCGTCGAGCCGCTTCTCGTAGGCTTCGTGACGGGCGAGGAGTTGCCCTTCGACGGGACGGAGCCATTCGTCGCGTTCGACCATTTTCAGACGGTGTGAGTTTTCCATAAGGCGACGTTTTCGTGGTACGGTTATTCCCCAAATATACAAAAATTTTGCGATTCCGGCCTTCCGGAACGGAAAGTTCCGGTTCGGCGTGCGGAAAACGCCGGCAGGCGGTCGTCGTCCGCACCGAAGGTTCGCGGTACCGTTGCGAACAACCCCGGCCTTCAAAGGCCGGGGCTGCGGACGGATTATCGTCGGAAGGGTTCGAGCGCTGCGGTCCGATTGCGGGGACGTTCCTGCCCGGCGAGTGCTTCGGGGAGTCGCCGCCGATGGACATAGCGTTTGCGTTTCCACTCCGGTGCGTTGTGCAACAGCGATCCGATCAGAGCCTTCAACGCTTCGGATGCCTGCGGCGGCATGTCGGGGACGTCGCTCACGTCCTTGCGCAGCGCGCTGAGGTAGCTCTTGTAGGAAATTCCCCAGATGCGGTGTGCAAGGTCGTACCAGATCCGGTAGTGACAGCGGCGCAGGTTGCCCTTCTCGTAGAAAAGCGCATCGAATTGCTGGATCGCCTTGTCGCGAAAGCGATGATGGTGATTGGAATAACACATAATGTGAAAAATTAATGATTTTACGGCATATGCCGCAGGTAAGTTAGGCATCGGTTTGGAACTCGATTCCGGATTGGAGGGCGATAGTGCCGGATAAATGGTCGATTCGGCTGGAAACGGTCGAAAGGTGCGGCGTCCGAAACCTGCGTGTCCGTCCGGATCGAATCCGAACGAGCCGGTCTCCCGCTCCGGATCCGTCGGATTCCGACGGGATTCCGTTCGTACGGGCGACCTTCCGGAAGATCGCCGACGAACGGAATCGGGTAGGCCGCCGTCCTGCCCTGCGGGGTCGCATCCCGTTCGTAACAAGGGCGGCATGGTGAATCCGGTCGTGCTTTTTTCGCCTGCGGAGGTCTCTTTTTCCGAATTTTTTGCTATATTTGTCGGCAATGAAAATTCCGCACGAGATTCAAATAACCAAAAAATAATCCGCTCTATGTTTAAAGGACAACCCAAAGGGCTGTACGCGCTGGCGCTCGCCAATACCGGCGAGCGGTTCGGCTACTACACCATGCTGGCCGTCTTCGCGCTCTTCCTGCGTGCCAACTTCGGTTTGGAGGCCGGTGTGGCGGGAGCCATTTACAGTACGTTCCTCGGCCTCGTCTATTTCATGCCGCTCGTCGGCGGTGTTCTGGCCGACAAGTTCGGCTACGGAAAGATGGTGACCATCGGTATTACCGTGATGTTTGCCGGCTATCTGTTGCTCTCGCTTCCGCTTGGCAGCGACACGCTGGCGATGATCGGCATGTTGGCAGCCTTGATTTTCATCAGTGTCGGCACAGGGCTTTTCAAGGGCAACCTGCAAGTGATGGTCGGCAATCTCTACGACGATCCGAAGTATGCCTCGAAGCGCGACGAGGCTTTTTCGATCTTCTACATGGCCATCAACGTGGGGGCCCTCTTCGCTCCGACGGCCGCCGTCGAGATCAAGGAGTGGGCTGAGACGAGCCTCGGGTTCTCGTCGAACGACGCCTACCACTTCTCGTTCGCCGTGGCGTGCGTGGCGCTTATCATCTCAATGGGGATTTATTACACCTTCCGCTCCTCCTTCCGCCACATCGAGGGCGGCAAGAGCAAGAGCGGCGAGAAGGCCGTGGCAGAGAAAAAACTTTCGGCTGGCGAGATGCGCCAGCGTATCATTGCCCTCTGCCTCGTTTTCGCCGTGGTGATTTTCTTCTGGATGGCTTTCCACCAGAATGGGCTGACACTGACCTACTTCGCCAATGAGTTCAACGAAAAGAGCTCGGAGGGTTTCCAGAGCATGTTTTTCAGCGTGTGGAACCTCGTGCTGATCATCATCGGGGTCTACGCTCTCTTCTCGCTCTTTCAGTCCGAGACGACCCGAGGCCGCGTCGTTGCCGGCAGCATCGTGGCGGGCGTGGTGGCTGTCCTCTATTATAAATATCTGAATCTGAACGGACCTGTTGCCGTTTCGGCCCCGATCTTCCAGCAGTTCAATCCTTTCTATGTCGTAGCGCTCACGCCGGTTTCGATAGCTATCTTCTCGGCACTGGCCCGCAGGGGCAAGGAACCTTCGGCGCCGCGTAAGATCGCCTACGGGATGCTGGTGGCTTCGGCGGGGTTCGCCATCATGGCCGTCGGTTCGCTCGGATTGCTCACGCCCGATGCGCAGGAAGCGGCTGTGGAGGCTGGCGAGCAAGTGCCGCTCGTCTCGTCGAACTGGCTCATCTCGACCTATCTCGTGTTGACTTTCGCCGAACTGTTGCTTTCACCGATGGGTATTTCGTTCGTCTCGAAAGTGGCGCCTCCCCAATATAAGGGGATGATGATGGGTGGCTGGTTCGGTGCTACGGCCATCGGCAATCTGCTCGTAGCCGTCGGCGGGTTCCTTTGGGGCGGAATTCCTCTGTGGGCCGTCTGGACGGTATTCATCGTCCTCTGTCTCCTCTCTGCGGTCTTTATGTTCTCGATGATGAAGAAACTCGAGAGCGTCACGACAGACGCATAGGACTCCGTGCGGTACACGCGATATATACGTGAAAACGGCAGACCTTCGGGTCTGCTGTTTTTGTTGCAGGCGGTCGTCGCACTTCCTTGTGCGCGTGCGGGCGACGGTCTGGCTGTGCAGGGGAGGCGGTGCAGGGTGGAACGGGCTGAGGATGTGCGGACTGACGTTCGTAACCAGCCGAAAATCTGAACAATCCCGGAAATCCGGTCTTTTTTGCTTTTTCGAGGAAGGCGGTGACGGTTCTGCGATTTTTTCTCTATATTTGTACATGGCGGGAATGAATCCCGACGGTTCCGGGCCGCGGCGGAGATCGGCGGCCGGACGGCAACGGTTGAAAACAAATCCTCTTGTGCGATGAAATGGTGGCTCAAATGTATGCGTAATTACGTCAATTTCCGCGGGCGCGCCCGCCGGCGGGAGTTCTGGATGTTTACGCTGTTCAACACGCTCGTCTATCTGTTGCTTCTGGCGGTCGGTCTCGTCCTGCTCGGAGCGGTGATCTATAAGAGCGTTGCCGAAGGCGGGGATGCGGCGGAGCATGCGACGGCCTATACGTTGGCTGTCGCCGGGTCGCTCCTGCTCGTGTACGGCTGGATGCTCGCCACCTTCCTGCCCGGGTTGGCCGTGCGGGTGCGTCGGCTGCACGACATCGGGCTGAGCGGCAAATGGCTGGTGGGCTACTATGCGCTTTATTGGGTCTGCTTTTATTGGATGTCGACATCGTATATGCAATTTGCCGAGGACGGTGCTTTGGAAGGTCTGTCTGGACAGCAGTCGGCTGCGGCGATCTGGATCGTAGTGCGGCCGATGCTGCTGGCATTGGCGCTGTTGTCGGCGGCAGGTATCGCGGCGATGTGCATCGGTTCCGAGAAAGGGGAGAATCGGTATGGCGCCGATCCCACGGCGGAGGTTCCGGCGGCGGACGCAGGGGATGCGGAGTGTGTTACGGATCGTTTAACTTAAAATCGATAGTTTATGAAATGGTGGTTGACTTGTATTAGGAAGTATGTGACTTTCGAGGGACGTGCGCGCCGCAAGGAGTACTGGATGTTCACGTTGTTCAATGTGGTTTTCGTGGTCGTGACGATGCTGCTCGATATTCTGCTTTTCGGGGCGACTCCCGACAATCCGACGTCGCCGCGCTATCTGACGACGCTTTACGGGCTCTTCGTTTTTCTGCCGACATTGACAGTGGTGGTACGCCGTCTGCACGATATCGGTCGCAGCGGCTGGTGGCTGGCCGGCTACTACGGCGTGGCGTTCGTCTGTACGATCCTGATGATGATCGGCAGCGTGCTGATGCTGGGCGGAAAGGGCAGCGGAATGGCGTTGACGGGGGTCGGATTCGCAGTGCTGATGATCACTGCCGTCTGGATGATCGTCTGGATGTGTTTCGATTCGCAGGCGGGCGAGAACAAGTACGGCCCCAATCCCAAGCAGATCGCCGCTCCGGTCGAATCCGCGGCGCCTGCCGCCGCTGCCGAGCCGTCGGAGCCGGAGACTCCGAAAGCGGAGTAACCGGATTCCGTCGGCGGATTTGCGTCGTTCCCGCGCGGAACGACGCTCTTTTTTTCTACTTTTGCGGAGATGAATGTGAATGAAGAGTTGATCCGGTATGTCGAACGCGAGATTCTGCCTCGTTACGATGCGTTCGATCGGGCGCACCGGCGCGACCATGCGCTGACGGTGATCGCTGCGAGCCTGCGTTTGGCTCGATATTACGAGGTGAATCCCGATATGGTCTATGCCGTGGCGGCCTACCACGATACGGGGCTGCGGGAGGGGCGCGAGCGGCACCACGAGGCGTCGGCGCGCATCGTGCGCGGGGATCGGAACCTGCGGCGCTGGTTCACGGAGGCGGAGGTGGCGACGATCGCCGAGGCGGCGGAGGATCACCGCGCGTCGTCGGGACGTCCGCCCCGAACGATCTATGGCCGTATCGTGGCCGAAGCCGATCGGGTGATCGACTGTGAAACGACATTGCGGCGGACGGTGCAGTACGGGTTGGAACACGCTCCCGAACTCGATCGGGAGGGGCAGTTCGCCCGTTTTGCCGAACATCTGCGGACGAAGTACGGCGAAGGCGGGTATTTGCGTCTGTGGCTGCCCGAATCGGAAAACGCCTCCCGTCTGGACGAGTTGCGTGCCGTTATCCGCGACGACCGGCAGTTGCGTGTGCGGTTCGACGAACTCTACGACGACGAACTTCGCCGCGAGGCGTGACCACTGCCGTTTCCAGCCCCTCAGCCGTTGCCGGCGACGGTCGGCAGGCGCGAGCGAACCCCGTTGTGCCGGGCCGCCGCAATCCGGCCGGTATTCTTTCTCGGCGGGTTTCCGGCCATACCTGCCTGTCGGACAGGAGGTGCCGGATGTCTCGCCTGCGGTTCGCCGTGCGTGTGATGCGACCGCTGCCGTTTCCCGATTTTTCATACTCCTTTTTTGCGGTATATCGTCGTTCCGGATGACGCTTCACCGCCCGCCGGAGCCTGTGTCTGTATACGGGGCGGAATAACGGAGACAGGGTTGGGCGGGGATGAATTGCCTGATGGAATTCTTTCGTTCGGGGTCGTGTCTTTTCAGAAGCTCCTTTTAGGCGGCTGGACGTGGTATGAAGAGCGAGTTGTCGCAGATATAATATCTGATAGTGCGACGTGAAAATATGGTTTTGATCTTTTTTTAAATATCTGAAATATAGCATATTGATCCTGAAATAAGCCGAATCGGAGAGTTCTTCCGGGAAATTCATCGCAAAAAAGAGAAAACTATTTTTGTTTTTTTAGTTTTCTTGTCTACCTTTGCTGCCGTACCAGTGAGGAGATGAGTATGCAACGTGAGACCATTATTCAATTGGCGGCCGAAATGTTTGTCGGACAAGGCATCAAGGCGGTGCGGATGGACGATATCGCCCGTCATATAGGCGTCTCGAAACGGACGATTTACGAACAGTTCGGCGACAAGGAGGAGTTGCTCTACCAGTGTCTGAGCTATTATGTGCGCGAGCAGGACCGGCGGCACGCCGAGTTGGGTGCACAGGCGAAGAACGTGCTCGAAGCGATGCTGCTGGTCTTCGGCGACGTAATGGATAAGGCGGAGATAAGCCACCGGCTGCAAAGCAACCTGCGGCGCTTCTATCCCAAAGTCTACGAGCGGCTCGTCGCCGAACGCCGCAACCGGGACGGGTTGGAGCAGTTCAAGATCGCACTGTCGCGCGGCGTGGAAGAAGGCTATTTCCAGGGAATCGTCAACTTCGATCTGGCCATTACGCTGCTGCGTTATTCGGTCGAGGGGTTGATCGTGCGCAAGGACGTGTTGCTGTCGCACAACATGTCGACGAACGAGGCGCTGGTGTTTCTGGTCGTGAATTTCCTGCGGGGTATTTCGACCGAAAAGGGGATGCGCCTGATCGACGATTTCCTCGAAAAACAGAACGGAAAGAAATAACTTACAGATGAGAAGAACGGGTATGAAGCGATTGATTTTAGCACTGACTTTCGGTGCGTTTGCAGCGGGAAGTGCCTCGGCGCAGCTCCGGTTGACGCTGGACGACGCGATCCAGATGGCCCTCAGCGAGAACCCCACGATCAAGGTGGCCGATCTCGACGTGGAGCGCTACGATTACGTGAAGAAGGAGACGCGCGGCAATCTGCTGCCGTCGCTGTCGGCGAGCGGGGAGTACACCCGCGCGATCGAAAAGTCGACGATGCGCGGCGGTATCTCGTTCGGCGCCGACAATACCTTTACCGGTACGGCCAGCCTCTCGGTGCCGCTCTTCGCGCCGGCAGTCTATCGGACGTTGAAGCTGAACCGCACGCAGATCGCATCGGCCGTCGAGGCGGCGCGGTCGTCGCGCATTACGCTGGTGGCCGAGGTGAAAAAGGCCTTCTACAACATCCTGCTGGCCGAACAGTCGCTGGCGACGCTCGAAGAGTCGCGTGCGACGATCCAGCGCACGGTGGACGATACGAAGGTGAAGTTCGAACAGGGCGTGGCCTCGGAGTACGACTACCTGACGGCGCAGGTGGAGCTGAGCAATCTGCTTCCGACCATTACGCAGACGAAGAATTCGATTCGGATGGCCATGCTGCAACTCAAAATGTACCTGTCGGTTCCCGAGGCGTTGTCGATCGAGCTGGTCGGCAACCTTGACGAGATGAAAGACGTCGTTCTCGCGGGCGGCGAAACGCTCTCGACCGACGTGTCGCGGAACAGCGATCTGCGCGCATTGGATATTCAGGCCGAAATGCTCCGCTACCAGTTGAAAACGACCAATGCCGCCCGTATCCCGACCGTCGCGGCGTTCGGTTCGGCGACCATTACCGGTAACGACATGGAGGATTTCCGCAAAATGGTGAGCGGGGGTGCCGAAGCGGGTACGGGCGAGGCCGTGGCCGATCTGAACAGCAGCAAGTATTTCTGGACGCATCCGATTTCGGTCGGTGTCCAGATCTCGATTCCGATCTTTTCAGGGTTGAAGAACAGCTATAAGTCCCGTCAGGTGAAGAATCAGATCGAGCAGCTCGATTTGCAGCGCGACTATGCGCAGCGCCAGACGACGGTCGCCGTGGAGTCGGCGATCAACAACCTGCTGACGGCGCGCGAGATGATGCTGGCGCAGGCGCGGACGATGGCACAGGCCGACAAAGCCTACCACATCTCCGACACGCGGTTCCGTGCGGGCGCAGGCACGATTCTCGAACTCAATTCGGCACAGCTCAACCGTACGCAGGCGCATTTGAATTATTCGCAGGCGATCTACGACTACCTCTCCGCGCAGGCCGACTACGATCGGATCGTCGGCAGGGAGGTAGGCGGAAACTGACGGTTCGAAAGTTGAAAATAAGAATATAACGGATAGAGAAGTATGAAAAGAGTTTTGGTGATGTTGGTTGCGGCGGCTATGGCTGCATCCTGCACGGGCAAGAAACAGGCCGAATCGACGGCCTCCGACGAGAAAGTGTTGACGAAGACGGTGCCCGCCGCGCTTCGGGTGATCGAACAGAACGAGGTCTATACCTCCGAGATCGAGCCTTATAAGGAGAACGATATTACCCCTGCGGTTTCGGGCGTGCATATCGACCGGATTCTGGTCGACGTGGGTTCGCGCGTGAAGGCGGGGCAGCTGCTCGTGACGCTCGATCCGACGCAGTACAACCAGCAGCGGTTGCAGTACCAGACTGCGCTCGACGACTACAACCGGCTGGTTCCGGTCTATGAGGCCGGCGGCATCTCGGCGCAGCAGCTCGAACAGACCAAGGCTGCGCTCGACGTGCAGAAGGAGGTGCTCGACAACCTGAAAAAGAACATCGAGATGCGTTCGCCCATTGCGGGCGTCGTGACGGCGCGCAACTACGAAGCGGGCAACCTGTTCACGGGGACGCCGGTGCTGCACGTCATGCAGATCAATCCGTTGAAGATCATCGCCAACATTCAGGAGCAGTACTATCCCGCCGTGAAGCTGGGGATGCCTGTCGAGATCCGCACCGATATTTTTCCCGGCGAAGTGTTCGCGGGCAAGGTGTCGCTGATCTATCCGGCGCTCGACGCTTCGACGCGTACCTTCACCGTCGAGGTGACCGTTCCCAACGGCAACGAGAAGCTGCGTCCGGGCATGTTCGCCCGTTCGACCTTCAACATGGGCGACAAGGAGGGGATCATGGTGCCCGACGTGGCCGTGCTGAAACAGGTGGGTTCGTCCGAGCGTTACCTCTATGTGGTCGAGGACGGCAAGGCCGAACGCCGCAGCGTGAAGGTCGGCCGCCAGATCGGCAGCGACGTGGACATTCTGTCGGGTGTCGCCGATGGCGAACAGATCGCCGTGACGGCGCTTTCACGACTGGCCGACGGCGTCGAAGTGGAGGTGAAAGAGTAATTTTAGCACGAATCGAACATGAAAATATACGAAACAGCGGTTCGAAAACCGATTTCGACCATTCTGATCTTCGTCGGCGTCATCGTCTTCGGCCTATTTTCGCTGAACAACCTCGCCGTCGATCAATATCCCGATATCGAGATCCCGCAGATCGCCGTCATTACGTCCTATGCGGGTGCCAATGCGGCCGATATCGAGACCAATATCACCCGTGTGTTGGAGGATAACCTCAATACGGTGGAGAACCTCAAGAAGATGACTTCGAAGTCGTCGGACAACTTCTCGATGATTACGCTCGAATTCGAGTACGGCTCCGATCTGACGGAGGCGGCCAATGACATCCGCGATGCCGTGAGCCGCACGCAGTCGCTGCTGCCCGACGACGTGGATTACCCGACGATATTCAAGTTCTCGTCGTCGATGATACCGGTCATGATGCTCGCCGTCACGGCCGATGAGAGCTATCCGGCGCTGAACAAGATTCTCGACGACAAGCTGGTCAACGACCTCAACCGCATCAACGGCGTGGGATCGGTGTCGGTCATGGGCGTTCCCGAACGCGAGGTGCAGGTCAATGTCGATCCCAAGAAGATCGAAGCCTATGGGTTGTCGGTCGAGCAGATCGGCAGCATCATCGCCGCCGAGAACGTCAACATCCCGAGCGGCACGATCGATATCGGCAACAACACCTTCAATATCAAGGCCGACGGCGAGTTCTCCGACGCCTCGACGCAGTTGGGCAAGGTGGTGCTTTCGAACCGCAACGGCCGCAAGGTGCTGCTGAACGACGTGGCCGAGATCCGCGATACGCTCGAAAAGGCGACGATGGACGAGCGCGTGAACGGCCAGCTGGGCGTGCGCGTAATCATCCAGAAACAGTCGGGCGCCAATACCGTCGACATCGTGCACGAGGTGCAGAGGCGTCTGCCGGCGATCGCCGCCTCGCTGCCGGGCGACGTCGACATCGAGCTGATCTACGAGGGTTCGCAGGAGATCACCGACGCGATCGGGTCGCTGTCGGAGACGATCATGTACGCCTTTATCTTCGTGGTGCTCGTGGTGATGATCTTTTTGGGCCGCTGGCGGGCGACGTTCATCATCTGTCTGACGATTCCCGTCTCGCTGATCTGTTCGTTCATCTACCTCTATGCCGTCGGATCGACGCTCAACATCATTTCGCTGTCGTCGCTGTCGATCGCCATCGGTATGGTGGTGGACGATGCCATCGTGGTGCTGGAAAATATCACGACCCATATCGAACGCGGTTCGCAGCCGAAAGAGGCCGCGATCTACGCCACCAACGAGGTGTGGCTGTCGGTAATCGCCACCACGCTGGTGACGGTGGCCGTGTTCCTGCCGCTGACGTTGGTGTCGGGCCTTTCGGGCATCATGTTCCGCGAGTTGGGCTGGATCGTGTCGATCGTGGTGAGCGTTTCGACGGCGGCGGCCATTTCGCTGACCCCGATGTTGTCGGCCTACATCCTGCACAAGGAGGGCGGCGAACACGACTACAAGGGTCTCGGCATCGTCTACAAGCCGATCGATCGGGCGCTCACGTGGCTCGACGGCGCCTATGCACGTATGCTGGCTACGGTGCTGAACCACCGTCGCTGGACGCTGGGGGCGGTGCTCGTCGTCTTCTGCGCCTCGTTGCTGCTGCTGTCGCGGGTGCCGTTCGAGTTCTTCCCGCCTGCGGACAACGGGCGTATTGCAGCTACGGTGCGTCTGCAACAGAACGTGAGCGTGGAGTATACGGCGCGGATCGCCCGCGAGATCGACAGCGTCATCCGGACGAAGTATCCCGAAGTGCTCCTGATTTCGGCTTCGGCCGGCGCAAGTTCGGGCGACGACGCCTTCTCGGCCATGCAGACCACGGGGTCGCACATCATCAACTACAATCTGCGTCTGCCGCGTTCGGGTGAGCGCGATCGTTCGATCTACCAGATTTCCGACCTGCTGCGTCAGGATTTCGACCGGATTCCCGAAATCGACCGCTACGAGGTCACGCCGGGCGGCAATCAGGGCTCGATGAGCGGTTCGTCCTACGTTCAGGTCAAAGTCTACGGACATGATATAAACCAGACCAACGACGTGGCCAACGATCTGAAATCCAAACTTTCGCAGATACCCGGTCTGCGCGATGCGCAGCTCTCGCGCGACGACCTGCGTCCGGAGTATAACGTGGTTTTCGACCGCGACAAGCTGGCCTACTACGGCATGAATTCCGCGACGGCCTCGCAGGCGGTGCGTAACCGGATCAACGGTCTGGATGCGTCGAAATACCGTGAGGACGGCGACGAGTACGACATCGTGGTGCGCTACGGCGAACCGTTCCGGACGAGTATTCAGGATGTGGAGAACATCGTACTCTACGGGGCCGACGGGCAGCCCGTGAAGTTGAAGGAGGTGGCGACGGTGGTCGAGGAGTTCGCCTCGCCGTCGATCGAACGCGAGAATCGCCAGCGTGTGATCTACGTCAAGGCTTCGCTGGGCGACGGCGTGGCGCTGGGTACGGTCGTGCCGCAGATCAACGCCATTCTGGACGAATATCCGCTGCCCGACGGCATGAGTCTCGATCTGGGCGGTACGGTCGAGGATCAGGGCGATGCGTTCGGCGACCTGCTGACGCTGTTCGTGTTGATCGTGATTCTGGTCTACATCGTCATGGCCACGCAGTTCGAGTCGCTGGTGTTTCCCTTCATCATCATGTTCACCATTCCGCTGGCCTTCACGGGGACATTCCTCGCGCTGTGGCTGACCGGGACGCCGCTGTCGATCATCGCGCTGATCGGTGCGATCATGCTCGTGGGTATCGTGACGAAGAACGGTATCGTGCTGGTGGACTATACCAACCTGCTCGTCGAACGCGGATCGAGCGTCTTCGATGCGGTAGTGGCCGGCGGCAAGAGCCGTCTGCGTCCGGTGCTGATGACGTCGTTCACCACCATCCTCGGCATGTTGCCGCTGGCGCTCGGTACGGGCGAGGGTTCGGAGACCTGGCAGCCGATGGGTATCGCCGTGATCGGCGGTCTCACCTGCTCGACGCTGCTGACGCTGCTCGTCGTGCCGGTTCTCTACTCGGTTTTCGTCAACCGTCGGATTCGCAAGGCGCAGCAGAAGCAGGCCGCTGCCAGACAAGTATCGTTGAACGCATAAACCATACGAAAAATCATGAAAGCCGTATTTGTATCTTACAACCAGGCATTGACCGACCCCATGCAGGAGATTCTGGACGATCTCGGCGTACGCGGGTTCACCAAATGGGAACTCACGATGGGCCGCGGGTCGTTCGACGGCGAACCGCATTACGGAACCCATGCGTGGCCTTCGATGAACTCTTCGATGCTGATGATCGTCGAGGACGAGAAGGTAGCCCCGCTGCTCGACGCCTTCCGCAAACTGGATTCGCAGACGAAGATGCAGGGTTCGCGCGCCTTCGTCTGGAATATCGAACAGGTGATGTGACGCTGTGCCGCATCCTTACGATACGGAGGGCCGCCCCGATCGGGGCGGCCCTCCGTATGTTCCCGGCGAGAACGAGGGATGCCGTGCGGACGACGTCCTCCGTCGGTTCGGGCGGATGGCGTGCTACTCGAAATCCTCGGTGTTCATGATCTTCATGATCCGCAACTGGCGCCGCAGTACGGTCAGTATGGCGAACAATACCACCGACGCCACCACTCCGACGGCGGCGAAGATGAAGCCGCCGGTCATGAATTTCCACAGCGTGAGGAAAATGAATACGACGAGCGCTATCGAGCAGAGCGTCATCAGAAATTTCAGGCCTTTCATAACGGTCGGTTAAAAAGTGAGTTTTCCTGCGAAGGTCGTACGCGCCGCACATCGGGCCTGGGTTCGAGTACAGGCGGGGTGCGGTGATCGCCTCTTCCGTCAGGAGTTTATCCGAAGACAAAGATACGAATAAGTGAGTGCAATGTCAAATTTATTTGAACATTGCCGAACGAGAGTATCTACGGCGCAGCCAAAGTACGAATAAACCGCGTGCAAAGCGAATTTTACGCTTATCGAAGCGGAGTCTCCGCGAGCCGAAGCCGCAGATATGCGAAAGCCGTGGTAATCCTGCGCTGCTACCAGACGATCGGCTCTTTTCCGTGGCTCAGGAGATATTCGTTGGCCTGCGAGAAGTGCCGGCAGCCGAAGAATCCGCGGTAGACCGAAAGCGGAGAGGGGTGGACGGCTTTCAGTATGCAGTTGTTCAGCGGGCTGGCGATCGCGCCTTTGCGCTGGGCGTAACTGCCCCAGAGCATGTAGACGATCCCCGTTTTGCGCTCGGCGATGGCACGGACGACGGCATCGGTGAAGGTTTCCCACCCGCGTCCGGCGTGCGAAGCGGCCTGATGGGCCCGCACGGTCAGTACCGAATTGAGCAGCAGGACGCCCTGTTCGGCCCACCGGTCGAGGTTGCCGGTCGAAGGAACGGGCGTACCGATGTCGGTCGATATCTCCTGAAAGATGTTCTGCAACGACGGGGGAAAGGGAATACCGTCGTTCACCGAAAAACAGAGTCCGTTGGCCTGCCCCTCGCCGTGATAGGGGTCTTGGCCGATGATGACCACTTTGAGTTTCTCGAACGGGCACTTGTCGAAGGCGCGGAAGATGTTGCTGCCGCGCGGATAGATGCGCTGTGTGGCGTATTCGTTGCGAACGAAGTCGACGAGTTGCGCGAAGTAGGGTTTTTCGAATTCGGGGGCCAGCAGTTCCTGCCAGTCGGGGGCTATTTTCACGTTCATAGTCGCTCGAATTTTTCGTAAAAGTAATAAAAAAGATTGTATTATCCGTTGATTGTGGCTATTTTTGTCGTTTGAAAAAGATTCGGAAGATGGACGATTGGAAACGATGCTTGGGCGTGTTCGCGGCTGCCGTGCTGTTGCTGGCGACGCCTGCGGACGCTCGTCGCGTAAAGCGCGGCGGCGCGAAAAATCCTGTGCGGCAGGCCGCCTGCGTCGCGGATATGAGGGGGAGAACGAAACGTATATAGAAGCATCGGCAGAGAACAGCGGTAGTA
>ERZ780149.1385-NODE-1385-length-26848-cov-3.373568_pt1 | contig 26848 bp, 35 predicted proteins | sample MGYA00511367_ERZ780149 | MGnify/ENA primary metagenome ERZ780149 (study PRJEB29588, sample SAMEA2153852) | human gut metagenome | biome: human gut; feature: human-associated habitat; material: faeces | place: Denmark | collected 2008/2010 ... | reverse complement strand
TTTACTAAAGGATAACTACTAATCATAATATTTTCTGCATCCCTATCTGGAGGTACTTTCAGAGATAAGGGTGTTGTAAAGTACGGTCATGGATCAAGCTACTACAGGAGCTCAGAGGATCGCAGAGCTGAAACTCTGGCTAATTATGGGGCTCTGAGTGTGCTCCGCCCTGATTTGGTGGCTATGCTTGCTGAGGATAAGCCTGAGCTTACAGAGGCTCTCTCTTTAGTGATCGTGGAGATGCTGGGAATAGTAGGAGGTGTATAAACGGTGAATGAGCAAGAGAAAACTGAAAAAATGCTTAAGATAGAGGATCTCTATGCGGCGGTGTTTGGTATCCCTGAGCTTAAGTATTTTGATCTTAGTAGTGAGGAGCTCTTAGATGAAAAGATAGAGGTACTCACTCAGCTTAAAAAGGGTAAAGAGATCGGAGAGATCCCTAATTTCTATGATGTGTTAGAGAAATTACCTAAAGAGGGTAAGTGGGATCTCTAAGGCAAAGAGGCGGCTACTGGCTTAAAAGGCTGGTAGCCGTTTTTTTTTGTCTAAAAATGCTCTGGAGAGCGGATTAGGTTACTCTGGAGGTGCTTTTATGGAGGTTTTCAGTTTAGGAAATGTAACGGAGTGTAATGGTGACTGGATATTCCTCAATGATGAGGGAAAGCAAGAGAGAATTAAGGCGGATAAGGATAGGCTCAAGCTCATTTTAGATACCGCTGGGGAGGATGTGAGATTTTATGAGCGGATGGGTAGAGTGGTTACTCAGTTTTATGAGCGGCGTAAGGCGGAGGTAGAGAAAAAATACCACTTTATTACTGATGAAATGGTAAAGGCGGCTTATCAAGAGAGCTCTGATAGGGGGTTTTGGTTATCTGTTTCAAAGGATAGCAATAATGAGGAGTGTATAAGGCAGTATGCCGCTGTACATGGGCTCTATGATGGGGCTAGTCTGGCTCATGATCGGTATTGGGAGGCAAGAAAGCTCTTAGAACAGGCTAAAAATGCTTCGAAACAGTACAAATAATGTAGGAGGAGGGTGTAAGAGCCCTCCCCCTTTTTTTGTGGCTGTAAGTAGTTTACAGGGGTTTTTCATGTTTTCTCAGTGGGCTATACATATTTTTTCCGATATGTAACCTATCAGATGAAAGGGTTATTGAGATGATAACCTACGGGGGATCATACAATAAAACTTAATTTTTTAAGGAGGTCTAAGAAAATGGCTGAGGAAACTAAGAACACTGAGGTAACTACAGGCAAAGAGAAAGAGGTACAGGATAATACCCCTGCTGGCGGCGGTATTGGTACTGATACCACTCCTAAGGCAAAGACTGAGGAGGAGATCAGGGCTGAGCTCCAGAAAGAGTATGAAAAGATGGCGGATAAGCGTGTAACCGATGCTATCAAGAAGAAAGAGAAAGAGTGGGCTGATAAAGCCGCAAAGGAAAAGATGAGTGCTGAGGAAAGGGCTCAGGCTGAGGAAAAGGAGCGGCTGGCGGCTCAGGCTAAGAAAGATCTGGATCTCACTATTAAAGGGCTTAAGCTGGATGTAGTGGATGCGGTTGCTGAGCTGGGGCTTGATAGCGGGTTTAGAAACCTGATCGCCGTGGAGGATCTTGCCTCTATCACTGATGAGGAGGAGCGTAAGAAAGCCCTTACCGCTAGAGTAAAGGGTATGAAAGCTCTCTTTGATGCCGCTGTAGCTAAAGAGGTGGAAAAGGCTAAGGCTGAGTTTCTTAAGGGCTCCACTCCTGCTACTGGTGCTAAGAAAGATGAAACAGGCTCCGCCTATTCTACGGCTAAGAAAAGCGGAGATATTAAGGGTATGATCTCTGCTAAGAGAGAGGCATACCAACACAGATCTGAGGAGTAATCCTCAAAAAAACAATATTTTATAGGAGGTTGTAAAAATGCCTGATACTATGGTTAAGCGTAAAGATTTTTTGGATAATGAGGTTATGGATCTCAGAGATGAGATCGCTCTGGTATCCCCTACGGATACTCCCCTCACTACCTTGCTGATGGGTAGAGGTGCGGTTGTTCCTGCTAAGGATATTACCGTTACATGGCGTGAGCGTAAGCTCAATGAGGATCATGGTACTCTCATCCTTGAGGGTGCGGAGGCTGGTACTCCTATCAAGTCTAGCCGTGGCTCTCTGAGCAATATTTGTCAGATCATTGAGAAAGTTACTCAGGTGAGCGGTACAGCTCAGGCTCTTAATCCTAAGGGGATCGGTAACAGCTTTGATGCTGAGATTGCGGATCGCTTGCTGGAAACTAAGAGGGATCTGGAGTGGTATTTCCTCAACGGTACTAAGGCTGAGGAGGCTGATAGCACTCCTAGACAGATGAACGGTCTTATCAATCTGGTTAATTCCGCTAATGTCATTGACGGTACGGCGGGGCTTACTGAGGATCTCTTGCTGGATGCTCTCCAGAAAATGTGGGATCACGGTGCTCAGGGTGAGTATTTCACCTTTGTAAACGCCTCTGTAAAGCGTTTGATTAACCGCCTTGCTAAGGCTGGGGATAATATCCGCTTTATCAAGGGTGATGAGGGTGTAGGTAAGATGTTCGGTGTTACTTATAACCGCTTTGAGAGTGATTTTGGTATCCTCAATATGGTGCTGGATCGTCATACGGCGGCTAATACCCTGTTTGCGGTGGATCTGGAACAGGTGGAGATTGCTGAGCTCCGTGGTACTTTCTATGAGGATCTGCCTAAGGCTGGTGATTACCAGAAAGGGCATATCATCAATGAGAGCACTATCAAGCTCCTCAATAGCTATGCTGGTGCTAAGATCATCAACCTGAGCAAGCTGGCTACTGATACCGCTGGTGCGTAAGTCTGAGAAAGAGAGGTAAATATCATGGCAAAGAATACTACACAGGGTAAAGATCCTGAGATCACAGAAACCGCTCAGAATACTCCTGATACTGAAAATCAGGGGTCTACCCCTAAGGAGGAAACTCCTAAGGCTGAAACGCCTAAGGGCAAGGTGTATAAGTTTGTTTCTGAAAACAAGTACCTCACTTGCTCCTCTGTAGGTGTGCAGTTTATCAACGGAAAGGCAGAAACCTCTAGCCTTGAGGTTGCTAAGGTGCTGGCTACTCTTAGCGGTGTTACTTTGGTGGAGGATTGAGCCTCTTTTGTGAGTAAAGGAGGTGCCTCACTTGAATAGCCTTGAGAGATGCAGAATACTCCTAGGGCTCTCAGAGAATAACGCTAAAAAGCTGGCTATCTTAGAGGTGTGCCTTGATAAAGCTAGGGATGATATATCTGAGTTTTGCAGGGATACCTTTTATGATGAGAGCGGGGCGGATGTGTTCCCTAGAGCTCTTAGGAGTGTACAGGAAGATCTAGCGGTAATCAAATACCGTAAGCGTGGGGCGGAGGGAGAAACCTCCTACTCTCTCAGTGATGAGAATGTATCTTTTGATGATCCTCTACCTGATAATGTAAAGCAGAGGCTCTACCCTTACAGGCGGCTCTTTCCTAGAGAGTATTTGCCGAAAGAGTAAGGGGGTGGGTTGAGTGCTGGAGTTTATGTTGGATAAGAGGGTTATTGTTAAAAGGTACTCCTCAAAACTAGGAGAGTATAACCGCCCTGATAAAAAGCTGGAGGAGGTAGGCTCTTATCCTTGCCATACCTCAGAGAGCACTACTACTACAGCTCAGCTCCAGCCCCAAAAGGAAAACACTACGGATCTTAGTTTGTATGTTGAGCCTGATGCTGATATTCAGCTTGGAGATATTCTTTATATCTATGAGCTGGATGAGTATGATGAGATTATAAAAAGCTCAGAGTACAGGGCTAAGGCGGATAAGCCGTACAAAAAGCGTACAGCTCTTAAAGTACCCCTGATAGGGGTGCAGGAGGTGTAAGCTATGAGTGATATGGGGTTTTCTATTGATGGGTGGGCGGAGTTTGTTGAAAACTTCGCTCAGTTTGTAGATATGTGGGAGGCTAAAAAGGCTATCCTGCTTAAGCGGATGGGTAATATATACCTGAGTAATGTGTTACCCTTTGTGCCTGTAGATACCTCTAGGCTTGTGGATAATATTTTTCTGTTTACAGATGGTATCCCTCAAGACTATGTAGAGGTAGGCACTAATGTTAAATATGCACTCTATGTAGATGAGGGTCATGTACAGCATAGGCGATTTTTACCAGCGGATAAGCTCAGTGTGGGCGGCAGGGCTAAGTACCTCAAGAGTAGGGATCAAAAAGGGATCATGCTCAAAGAGAAGTATGTACAGGGGGCTCATTACATGGATAAGGGGCTCACAGCGGCTAAGCCTAGCCTTACACGGTTGGTAAATAGCTTTATGGAGGAGTGTGCTAGAGAGGTGGAGGGAGGTAGATCATGAGATTGCTTAACAGCGTTTGTAAGGTTATCGCCTCCGCCTATGCTGGTGTACCTGTACATATAGAGGAAGTGCCTAAAGAGTTTCAAAGAGGGTGCTTTTATGTATCCCTTACTACGGGGAGTGCAGAGCTCAAAAATGGTAATGTGTATCAGGATGATCCTACTTTTCAGATCGTCTTTTTCGGTAAGCGGAATGAGGCGGATCAGGTTATTGCTGAGGAGCTGTATGAGGTAAAGGAAAAGCTCAAGTATCTTTTCTTACTTCAAAAGGTTGTACCAGTGATACCGCTGGAGGGCGTAAAGGAAAAGCCTAGATATGCAAAGATTGAGAGCTACTCTGATGAGCTCAGGATCTCAGAGGGGGCTATATATGCCCGTCTGGTACTAAACTTTACGGAGGATGTACCTAAGCCTCAAGATGAGTATGATCTCATTAAAGAGGTGGATATTGTAACACAAACAAAAATAGCAAACGGATAAGGAGGTTTTTGCAATATGGGATTGCCTGATATTGTAATTGAGTTTTCTCGAAAAGCTGTAGCCGCTATCCAGAGTGGTACTCTTGGGGTTGTAGGTATCATCCTCAAGGATGCTAAAAACAATGGGGCTATGATCCTGAGGGGCGTGGATGAGATCCCTACGGGTGACAGTGCTTTCAGTGCGGCTAATACGGCATATATCCAGAGAGCCTTTATTGGGGCTCCTACTAAGGTGATTGTTTACACCTTGCCTCAGGATGCAGAGGATTATAATGAGGCGTTTAAGTACTTTGCTACTCAGCGGGTACATTACATGGTAGGAGCTCCTGATATTTCTACTGATGAGGCTAAGCTCTTTGCTACATGGATCAAGGGGCTGAGAGCTAAATCTATCCGCCGCCCTGTAGCGGTGTTGCCTAATACGGCGGGGGATGATCGCTCTGTGGTTAATTTCTCTGTAGTCAACTACAGCTCTACAGATAAGATCATGGAGGGAGAAAAGGCTTACACAGAGGCGGAGTACTGTAGCCGTATCGCTGGCTTGCTGGCTGGTGTGGATCTGCGTATCTCTGCTACCTTTAAGCCGCTCTCTGAGCTTACTCAGATCCCTAGTGCGGATGATGAGGAAGTGGATACGGCTATTGATGCTGGTAAGCTGGTGCTCTACAGTGATGGAGAGCGTATTGTAATCGGTAGAGGCGTAAATTCTCTGGTTACTACTTCTGAGGTGAATACGGAGGATCTTAAGAAAATCAAGATCTCTGCTATTCAAGATCTCATTGAGGGCGATATTTACAGCACTATCAATAGCTCTTATATCGGTAACTACAGTAACAGCTACGATAACAAGTGCTTGCTGATTACCGCTATTAGGGGCTACCTGAGAGGGCTGGAGGCTACTGATGGAGGTAAGGGCTATCTGAGAGCTAATAGCTCTACAATGGAGATCAATGTAGCTAAGCAGAAACTCTATCTTGAGAGTATCGGTATTGATACCTCTGAGATGAGTGAGCAGGAGATCAAGGAGGCTAATACAGGCTCTCATGTATTCCTCAAAGGTACGATCAGTATCCTTGATGCTATTGAGGATGTTGACATCTTCATTAACAAAGAGTAAGGGAGGGTATAAGAGATGGCTGTAGAAACTAAGCGTATCTGTAATGGTACTTTTGGTGAGGTCTGGCTTGATGGCGATTATGTCGGAGAGTGCAAAAAGGCTCAGGCAAAGGTAGAGTTTAACAAAGAGGAGATCAAACAGTGCGGTATGTTTTTCACTGATAGCAAGGTGGTAGGGTGCAAGGGTACAGGCTCCCTCACTTTGTTTAAGGTCAATTCCCGTATGGCTATCAGGATTGCCGATATGGTGAGAAACAAGCAGGATCTCAGATTTACGGTGGTAAGTAAGCTGGCTGATCCTGATGCTTATGGGGCTGAGCGTGTTTCCATTAGCGGTGTACAGTTTGATGATCTTACCCTGTTTGATTGGGAGGCTCAAACTCCAGGTGAGGTTGAAACTCCGTTTATCTTTACGGGGTATGAGTATCTGGATCAGATCACTCCTCAATAAAGAGTACTATCATGTAGCTGGTAGGGCGTGAGAGGGGTGTAATATCTCTCTCACGCCTTATTTTTATTTTATTCAGAAAATGGAGGGCTATAAAATGTCTAAGAATGTAACTAATCCTATTGAGAATGATGAGATCCTTGAGGGCGTGGAACAGGATCAGAAAGAGGCTGTAAATGTTCTGGATCTCTTGCTGGGATCGGATATTGGGGAGATTAAGCTCCCTACTAAGACAGTAGAAATTACCCGCCTTACTGAGGTTTTCGGTAAGCCGTTTATCCTCACTTGTCAGGCTCTTTCCCCTGAGAAGTATGAGGAGGTACAGGATATGGCGGTATCTGTCAAGGGTAAGGATGTGGATCTGGATGTTTCTCAACTCCAGCTCTTTACTGTGATGGAGGGCGTGATTGGAGAGGATGGCAAGCCCCTCTTTAAGAGTGCTGAGCTCCGCTCTAAGTTCAAAGTGCCTACGCCTAAGGATGTAGTGAGAAAGATCCTCCTGAGCGGTGAGATTACTGCCGTTTATACAGAGATTGCTAAGCTCTCTGGCTTTGGTGATGGGGCGGTTAAAGAAGTAAAAAACTAATAGAAACAGATGGGCTTACTCAGATGATGTATTTCTACTGGAAACATCGGGGTATCCGTCCATCTGTTTTCTATTCAATGCCTAGAGGTGAGCTCACGGTAATACAGGCTTTTTATGAGTATGAGGTTAAAGAGCGTAATGAGCTCATGGAGAGCGCAAAGGGTAAGGCTGTGTGTCCTTTGTGGCTAATGATGTAAGAGGTAAAGGAGGTGCTGTATTATGATTGAGTTTGGTGCAAAACTGAGCTTAAAAGATAATATGTCAGCTACCCTCCAGAAAAACCTTGAAATACAGCGGCGATTTACTCAGCAAATATCTCAGACTAATGAGAGCGTAAGGGCTCTGGGGAGAGCAAGGGTAAATACCTCTATCAATGCTACTGATAATGCCTCTGGTGTGTTAGATGTAGTCAGAGAGGGGCTGGATGCTACTAGCGATATGGTAGCAAGCCCTGAGCTTTCCCCTATTGACGGAGCAAGCCCTATACTGGAAAGGGTAAGAGCGGATCTTGAGGAGATGAGATCTCAGGTAGCAAGCCCTGAGCTCTCCCCTACTGATAATGCCTCTGGTGTAATCAATACTGTAAGGGGTGGTTTAGAGAGTATTGCTGATACAGTAGCTACTCCTGAGATCTCTCCTGTAGATGAGGCTACAGAGGTTGTAGAGCGTGTGAGAGCTGGCTTAGATAGCCTGAGTACTCAAGGGGCTACTCCTGAGGTAAACCTTGAGGATGAGGCTAGTACTCCTCTGGAGAGGTTAAAACAGCGGCTCTTAAATGCTGGCTCTATCAGGATCGCTCCTAGAGCTGAGATAAACGATCAGGCTACAGCTCAGGCAAATAAGATAGCAGATAAGATCAGAGAGATAGGGCGGTTTGTGGCTAGCCCTGTAGTTAAGCTCAAGGATCTGATCTCCTCTGAGGCTGGTAAAATCAGCCGTAAACTCAGAGAGATAGCTACTACTTATACCCCTATTGTGAGGCTCAGAGATGCCGCCTCACAGGGCTTAGCAAAGATCAAAAATACCTTAGGCTGGTTAGGTCGTGCGGCGGTGTATCCTGTATTGAGCCTTAAGGATATGGCTACTACAGGAATAAACAAGGTAAGGGTAGCTTTGAAAACGGTGGGTAAGCTGGTAGCAAAACCCGCTATAGCTATTAAGGATGCCGCTACAAACGGTATCAACAAGGTAAAAAATGCCCTTAAGACGGTAGGAAAAACGGTTGCTAAGCCGTTTATCCAGCTTAAGGATAAAGCAAGCCCTATTGTGAAAAAGCTACAGGATGGCTTAAAGGCTGTGGGAAAAACGGTTGCTAAGCCGTTCATAGCTATCAAGGATGGGGCAAGTAAAGTAATCGGTAAAGTTAAGGATGGGCTCAAGGGAATAGGCTCTACAGTAGCTAAGGCTACGGTGGCTATTAAGGATGCCGCTAGTGCTGGGCTGGATAAGATCAAGAGCCTGTTAAGCACTCTGGCTAAAGGCGTTACCATTGGTATAAGTGTTGCTGGAGCTGGGGCGGTTGCCTCTCTGATGGAGGGTGCAAAACTTGAGCAAAGTATGGGCGGCGTGGAAACCCTCTTTAAGGGCGATGCCGCTACTGTAAAGGCTAATGCGGATGCCGCTTTTAAGACGGCTGGACTTTCCGCAAATGCCTATATGGAAACCGTTACAGGGTTTTCAGCCTCCCTCTTACAATCTTTGGGCGGCGATACCTTAAAATCCGCTAAGATCGCTGATATGGCGGTTATTGATATGGCGGATAATGCTAATAAGTTTGGTACTGATATGGCTAGTATCCAAAATGCCTATCAGGGTTTTGCTAAGCAAAACTATACCATGCTGGATAACCTTAAGCTAGGGTATGGCGGTACTAAGGAGGAGATGGAGCGGCTCTTAGTAGAGGCTGGGAAGCTCTCAGGTCAGCAGTATGATATTAGTAGCCTTGCAGATGTGTATAGTGCTATTCATGTTGTACAAGAGAGTTTGGGAGTAGCTGGTACTACTGCAAAAGAGGCAAGTGAAACCTTTAGCGGATCTTTTGCGGCTATGAAAGCCTCCGCTCAAAACCTTTTAGGCAATCTGGCTATAGGCGGGGATGTTACTAGCTCTATGGAGCAGTTGGTAGATAGTGCGGCTACCTTTGTAGCTGGTAACTTGATACCGATGTTAGTAAACATTTTCACGGCGTTACCAGATGCTATCAAGGTGGGGGTAAGTAATGCGGCTCCTAGGATCAAGAGTGCCTTGCAAGAGGCATTACCTCCCTCTGTGTTTGATTTTGCCTCTAATATTTTTGCTGGCTTTAAGAACATAGTGGATACCTTTGCTCCTGTAGTTGAACAGCTAGGGAGTATGTTCTCTGAGGTAGCTCCTAAGATAGCGGAAACCTTAGGGGGAGCTTTTGGAGATGGAGGAGGCATAGTACAGAAATTTGCAGATGCTATCTCTATGGCAATTCCTACTATAGGAAATCTGCTAGAGGGTATGGCAAGTGTGGTAGCGGTTATCATGCCTGTACTGGATAGTTTAGGAGATGCTTTCTTACAGGTATTTCCTAGTATTCTGGGGGTTATAAATGCCGTTATCCCTGCTTTGTTGCCTGTTTTACAGAGTTTGGGTACTGTTATCCAGACTTTGATCCCTGTGGTAACTCAGATCATTCAGACTTTTGCAGGGGTGGTACAACAGGTTTTCCCCATTGTATCTCAGATTATTACAATGGTGGTTAATGCGGTAATGCCTGTAATACAGGCGTTTGCTGGTATCATTCAGCAAGCCTTACCGCTGGTACAAAATATAATCACGGTGGTAGCGGGGGCTATTCAAGCAGTAATGCCTACAATTTCTCAGATTTTCACTGAGGTAGGTGCTAAGGTGGCTGAGGTTATCAATACTGTGATTGTGCCTGTAATCAATGTGCTCTCTCAGATTTTCCAGACGGTAAGCCCCATTATACAGAGTGCGGTACAGATTGTGGCTCAGGTCTTTAGTGCGGCTTGGGAGGTTGTTTCCCCTATACTGGATCTGGCTATGACTATCTTTAATGCCCTCTGGAGCGTGGTGGAGGCGGTTTTCCCTGCTATCCAGAGCACTATTGAGAGTGTGTGGAACGCCTTGAGCCCTGTATTTGATGCTCTTTCCAGTGCGTTAAGCTGGCTGGGAGATGCTTTGAGTACGGTGGGCGGCTGGATTGGCGGAGCGATTGATACAGTAGGCGGCTGGTTAGGCTTTGCCTATGGTAAAGATCGTGTACCGTACAATAACTATCCAGCGGTACTACATGAGGGTGAAAAGGTACTTACCAGAAATCAGGCGGATCAATATGATAGGGTGATGAGTACCAGAGGGATAGAGCTTGATCCTACTATCAAGCCTGTAACTAGCGGCACTACAGCTCCTCAGCCTATCAGTAATGTACAGGAAGTTACAGAGGTAAAACAGGAGAATAAAGGATCTAATATCACTATTGAAAAACTGGCGGATACCGTTGTTATTGAGAAAGAGGCGGATGTGGATAAGGTGGTACAGGATATGGTTACTAAGTTCCGTAAACTTGTACCTAATATGCCTTAAAGGAGGTGCGGAAAATGTCTTTTACTCTACAAAAGGGCGGAGATAGGCTGGTATTGCCTGTAAACCCCTCAGATTATACAGTTTCCGTATCTCATCGGAATACGGTAACTAATGTAATTCAAATAGGTGATGTAAACCTCATGGGAAAGACAGGGCTAAGGGAGGTATCTCTTAGCTCTTTCTTTCCTGCTAAAAATTATAATTTTGCTAGCTATGCTGGAGATCCGCTATCTATCGTGGAAAAGATTGAGCGGTGGAGGAAATCTGGAGAGCCTTGCAGGGTTGTAATAGGCAGAAATCTCAATATGGAGTGTACCATTGAGAGCTTTAATTGGGGTGAAAAGGATGCTACAGGAGATATTTATTTCACAATGGCTCTAAAGGAATACAAGAGGATTAAAACGAAAAAGGCAAATATCACAGTAGAAACCGATCCGCCTAAACAGAGGGAAACTAAAGCCCCTGAGAATAAGGGTAGTACTCCTAGACAGTACACGGTAAAAAGCGGTGATTGCCTTTGGAATATTGCTAAGCAGTATTACGGTAATGGAGCTCAGTATAAAAAGCTGGTGGATGCTAATCAGCAGATTTTCTCTAAGCGGAGCCCTAACCTGATTTATGCTGGTGATGTTCTTACTATTCCTTAAGGGGAGGTGTAAGGGTGAAAGTACTACACAAAGATACAGATATAACGGAGTATGTCAGTGCTATGAGCTGGGGCGGCTCTAAGTCTGAAATGGCTAGAAAGCTGGAGCTCAAGATAGTAAATGCTCCTCTGGATCAGAATGTTAAAAAGCTCAATATAGCCCTTGCAGATCCTATCTACCTGTTTGCCGATGATGGAAAAACAGAGCTTTTCAGAGGGTTTATCACAGAGAGGGAGGCTAGTAGTGTTACTGGTGTTGTTAGCTATGTAGCCTATGATATTCTCTTTTATACCCTCAAGAGTAAAGCTACCTACAATTTCAGCGGTAAAACGGCTGAGGCGATTGCTCAAATGGTGTGTAATGATCTGGAGATCCCTGTAGGCTCTTTGGCTAGTACAGGGATCTCTCAGAAACTCATTGTACAGCAAAAAACGATCTATGAGATTATCTCAGAGGCGTATAAGCAAGCTACTCAGCAAAATGGTAAGAGCTATATTATCCGTGCCAAAAAGGGTAAGCTCTGTGTGGAGCTGGTGGGCGGCTTAGTGTGTGAGATTGAGCTAGCCGATGATAGCAATATCATATCCAGCAAATATAAGGAAACCCTTAACAGCATGGTAAACAGAGTGAGGATCTATGATGGAGAGGGAAACCCTCAGGGAATGGTACAAAATGATGCAGATCTGAAATATGGTGTGTTTCAAGAGGTTTACACGAAAGAGGAGGGCAAGGATGCTACCACTACGGCTAAGAGTATGTTTAAGGGGGTAGAAAAAACCTTTACTCTTGAGTGTGTTGACTTCACAGGGGCTATTACTGGAGCTGGGGCTATTGTAAAAGATAGCTCTACAGGCTTGAGCGGTGAGGTGTGGATAGATGCTGATACTCATACCTATCAGAATGGGGTAGGTACTATGAGCCTTACTGTAACTCTGAAAAATCCTCCTATACCTGAGGAAAAGAAAGAGGAAAAGAAAGAGGAGAAAGTAGAGAGCAAAGAGTACAAGGTAGGAGATGTGGTACAGTTTAACGGCGGGAATGTCTCATCAGATGTATCCTCTACGGCTACTAAGTCAGGAGGCTCTCCCTCCGCTGGTCCAGCTAAGATCACTATCATTAACAAGGGCTCAGCTCATCCTTATCACTTAGTTACTGAGGATTGGGGTAAAACTCATGTTTGGGGCTGGGTTGATGAGGGCTCTTTTAGTTAGGAGGTGCGTGTATGGCTGATGGCGGAGAAATGAAAAATGATGCCTTTTATGCTGAGATGATCGAGATGATGAGAGCTCAGGGTAGAAAAGATAACCCCGTTACCCTCCAGTTAGGGGTAATGCAGAGCTCTAACAGCGTGAAAATTGATGATCTGGTACTAAAGGCTGAGGATTTGTATATAGCGGATTATCTGATAGCTGGATATACCAGACAGATTAAGATCCCCTATGTATCTGGAGTTACAGTAGATACTACACAAAATGATCCTTTTGGTAGTGTTGATGCTCAAGGTCAGTATCATGATCCTGATACAAGAGTGAGCACTCAGGCAAAGATCACTTACATTGATGGGCTTAAAAAAGGTGATCTGGTAGCTGTACAGAAACTCAATGATACTAACAAGTTTGTAATTTTGGCAAGGGTAAAGGAGGCGTGATATTTATGAGCTTGTTTCCCTTTGTAACGGATGAGGAGATAGCTCAGGTTACTCCAGAGGTAACAGCCTCCTCTATTCGTGAGTATGAGCTGGATTTTAAGACAGGGCGGCTTACTGGTAGGATTGTAGAGGGTGTAGATGCTCTCTGTGTGTGGGCTTATTTAGCTCTCAAGGCTAAGCGGTACAGGTGGGTTATTTATAGCTGGCAATACGGAGAGGAGTACACTAACCTCATAGGCTATAGCTTTGATGAGGATTACCTGTATTCTGAGGTAAAACGGTATATTGAGGAGTGCTTGTTTATCAATGAGCACATTACAGGTATAGAGGATCTTACAGTAAATCAGGTTAATGAAATGCTGTATATCCGTTTTCGGATGATTACAGATGTGGGTAGTAAGGAGGTGAGTATGGATGTATGAGGATCAGACTTATGAGAAAATCCTTGAGAGATCCCTTGCTAGAGTAGGGGCGGATGTGGATAAGCGTGAGGGCTCTCTGATTATGAACGCTATAGCCCCTGTATCTGCTGAGCACGCTAATATTTACATTTTGCTTGATGGGATTATCTCTGATGGTTATGCAGATACCGCTAGCAGAGAGTACCTCATTAGGAGGTGTGCTGAGAGAGGTATTACCCCTCATCCTGCTACTCAGGCGGTGCTTAAGGGTAAGTTTAACATGGAGATCCCCATTGGATCACGCTTTAATCTGGATGAGCTCAATTATAAGGCTATTGAGTTTATTGAGAGTAAGAGTGAGGGGGAGGCTCTGTATTACTACTATCAAATGCAGTGTGAAACGGTGGGTACAGAGGGTAATAAGCACTTTGGAGAGCTTTCCAGCATTGAATTTATTTCTAATGATCTGGAGGGCTCTTTGATTGAGCTTTTAATCCCCGCTGAGGATGATGAGGATACTGAGATCCTCCGTAAAAAGTACTTTGCCTCTTTCAGCTCTAATCCGTTTGGAGGCAACAAGCAGGATTACAAGGATAAAACTAACTCCCTTGACGGTGTAGGGGGTACAGTGGTTATCCCTGTATGGAATGGAGGAGGTACAGTTAAGCTCATTATCATTGATAGTGAGTTTAGTAAGCCTACTACTGAGCTGATTGCCTTTGTGCAGGAGGCTATAGATCCAGATCCTAGAGGTACGGGTACAGGAATAGCCCCTATAGGGCATATTGTAACGGTGGTAGGAGCTACTGAGAAAGTAATCAATGTTTCTTGTACCGTTATTCTGCTTGAGGGCTACACTCTTACCCCTATCAAGGCAAAGATACAGGAGGCTATTGAGGGATACCTACTGGAGATGCGTAAGGCATGGGAAAACGGTAGCTTAATTGTGCGTATCTCTCAGATCGAAAACAGGATCTTAAGTATTGAGGGGGTGCTTGATGTGCTGAATACCAAAATAAACGGCAGTACAGAAAATCTACCCCTCAATGTTGAGGAGATACCTGTTATAGGAAAAGTGGAGGTAAGCTGATGGCGAAAGAGGTACACCTGTTAAATTACTGGATGCCTCTACTTCGTAAGCTGAAAGAGTTTAAGGAGATCGCTAAGACTGAGGAGCCTGAGCTCAGATATATCTTAGCCGCTATAGATCGTACTCTTGCAAATTTCTTTATAGAGAGTACTGATGAGTACGGTATAAAGCGGTATGAGGATATGATGGGGATTGTACCTGAGGAAACGGATACCCTTGATACAAGGCGTTTTAGGGTACTTACAAAGTGGAATAACTATGTACCCTATACTGAGCCTGAGCTCTATAGGCGGCTGGTGAGTATTTGCGGCTCTGAGGATGCCTTTGAGCTGGAGGAGCATTATAAAGAGTATTGGCTGAGGGTTACTACTCATTTAGGGGTAGCTGGAGCTTTTGATATGGTGGCTAATACCCTTGATGATATGCTCCCCTGTAATCTGGTGCTGGAGCTTGCAAATATCATGGAGGCAAAACCTTTTAGTACCCTCTATATGGGCGGTGTGTGCTGTACCGCTCTGGGGTACTGTATTACTCATGATATTGAGGCTGAGGCTGAGATAGCCGCTCCTATGCGGGTAGGCGTGGGGCTGGCTAGAGCTGGTACTCATATTGTTACTCATGATCTGGATAGCAAGGTAGCTACTGTATCTCCTTTATCTGAGGCGGTAGCAAATGCTACAGCTATGCTCAGCATGGTTACACATGATGTATCCTTGCAGGATAAGAGTGAGGCGGCTCTGAGCGTGGGTACGGGTACTGGATCGGCTAATGTGCGGATCATTACTCATGATATAAACAGCAAAGTATCAAACACTGGTAATACCTCTGTAGCTGGCTCTGTGAGCGGTGCTATGAGGGTTACAATAAATTAAAAAGTGAAAGGATGGTTACAAGTATGGGTGCTTTTAAGAGTGCAGTAATCACAAAGAAAGGGCAAGCCTTACTTGCTAAGGTAGTGGCTGGTAGTACTAAGCTGGTCTTTACTAAGATCGCTGTGAGTGATACTACGCTTAGCGGCGATATTGCAAGTAAGACAGGGATCGGTACTATCAGACAGCAAACAGCGGTAGCAAGCGTGGTAAGGCAGAATGATAGTAATGTAAAGGTAAGTGCAAGTTTCTCTAACTCAGCTCTTACCGCTGGCTATTATGTGCGTACTATCGGCTTGTATGCTACAGATCCTCAGGAGGGAGAAATCTGCTATAGTATCTCTTGTGCTGATGAGAGTGAGGCTACAGCGGATTGGATGCCGCCCTTTAATGGGATCGGTGTGAGCTCTTTGCTGGTGGATCTGGTAACGGCGGTATCTAATGCCTCTAAGGTTACTGTAGAGGTTGATCCTGCGGCGGGGGCTACGGTGGCTCAGATCGTCGATTTGCAGGAACAGATTGACGATGTAAGGAGCTTTGTGGGCTATGAGGAGGATAATGTTTACGGCGTGGAGGTAGACTTTGCAAGTAAAAAGTTTACTAGGATCGCTGGTAACAGTAACCTTACCTCTGGAGCTGATTTTGATGCTCTTACCCCGTGGGGCGGTAGAAAGAGATGTATCCTCACTGATAGCGGTGTAGTTTTGGCTTACCGTGGAGATGCGGGTTATACGGAAACTGGATCTCTTACTCAGGCTATCACTGTGGGGGATACTGAGTATGCCATTGGTACTAAGGTACAGGTAATGGTAGAACAGCCCATTTTCTACATTAAGGCGGTTCCTGTTAAGGCTGAAAACGCCTCCAGCGGTAGAGGTAAGCAGTACACTAAGGCAAGATACTATATCTCCCCTACTCCTAAAGCTGGCTTTACAGCTCCTAGAGCCTTTATGGATGAGCATGGTATCTATCAGGATAAGATTTACCTCTCTGCTTTTGAGGGATCTATCTATGATACCAGTGCTACAGCTTACCTTAAGGCGGATGAACAGGTAGCGGATTTTGCTACGGATATGCTTTGCAGTATTGCAGGAGCTAAACCCGCTAGCGGTCTTACTCAAAACCTCACTAGGGCTAATGTGCGTAAGCTCTGCAATAACAGAGGTACAGGATGGCAGAGCCATAGTATTTACGCTATGGCGGTTACTGAGTGGTTGCTCATGATTGAGTATGCTACTCTGGATGCTCAGAGAGCGGTAGGGCGTGGAGTTTGTGATTTTACAGATGATGGCTCTACTAATATGGCGGTGGTTACAGGAGCTACCTCTGGGCTTGGAAACGGCTCAGGCATTGATCCTAACGGCGGTGTAAACGGTAAATGCTCCGTATCCTACAGAGGTGAGGAAAATCTCTGGGGTAATATCTGGACATGGCTTGATCTCATTAACATTCTGGCTAAGGGTGTAAATGAGGTATGGCTCCATAAGGCAGGGGCTACGGTTGCAGATGATACTACTGAGGGATATGAGTGCTTTGGAGCTAATTTCACTCATGGTAGCGGCTATCAGGATCGCTTTGGCATTGATCCTAATTTCCCTGATATGCTCATTCCTACTAGATGCTCTGGTAGTGATGTATTTACTGGTAACTATGCTTATCAGAATTACACCTATAACGGGATCTTCATTACTATATTGGGCGGTAGGTGGGATTATGGCTCTATATGCGGCTTTTGTCTGAATGGTAATCATGCCTCCTCTTATCGTTATCGGAATATCGGCGGTCGCTTGCTGTATGTGCCTCAGTCTTTGGCGGCGTGAAATCAGTTTAATACAGGGAAGTAAAGGAGAGCTGTAAAAGGCTCTCCTTTGCTATACCTTTGTGTTAAAGGGTAACTGTAAAAGGTTCTTAATTACTAAATTAGGCGGTAAATGGAATAATGGCTCTAAATGCGGCTTTTATCTGAATGGTAATAATACCTCCTCTAATCGTAATCGGAATATCAGCAGTCACTTACTATATGTGCAGTTTCTAAATTTTCTATAAGTGAGATACAGTTACCTTGCCTCTTGGCAGAACATAAAAAGCCCTTTGGTATCAAGGGGCTGGTAAAAAAGCTATAAGGAGGTGCCTATGTGCGGTAAACTCCGTAAACTGTTTGATCTGATACTTGGAAGTAAGCACGGAGAAAAGCGGTGCTATCCTTTGGGTAGCTGGTTCCTCCTTTTGCACATACAAAAAGGATGTGAGCACTATGGAGGGTACAAAGTATCTGTTTGCTAAGATTTACTCAAAGGATAACCTCCGTAAGGCGTACAAAAACGCTAAAAAAGGTAAGGGATGGTATGCAGAGGTCAAAGAAGTAGAGAAAGACTTAGATCATTATCTTGATGAGCTCAGAGAAAGCCTGATAAATCATATCTACAAAACCTCTCCCTATGAGGTTTTCACTAAGGTTGAGGGGAATAAGGAGCGGGAGATTTATAAGCTACCCTTTTACCCTGATCGAGTTTGTCAATGGGCTATCCTACAGGTGATAGAGCCTTTTCTTTTGAAAACCTTTACTAAGGATACTTATAGTGCCATACCGAAAAGAGGAGCTATGCCTATCATTAAAGCTCTGAGAGGGTATGAGAAAAAGGTTAAGAAAAATGGTAAGGTGGTTTTCAAGAAATGGATACCTAGTATCTTAGTTTCTGATCCTGAGGGTACAGCATATTGCTTAAAGCTGGATATAAGAAAGTACTATCCTACGATTGTACATGATGTACTAAAAGCTAAATTCAGAGAGCTTTTCAAAGATGAGGAGCTTATCTGGATACTGGATGAGATCATTGATAGTATTAGTACTTGTCCTGCTACTGAGGAAAACATTGAGATCCTCCAGCGGTTAGGCGTTTGTGTAAATATCATCATAGACGATAACGGCAGAGAGTTTATTGAGGGCGTGGGTATCCCCATTGGTAACTATGTATCTCAGTATGATGGTAACTTTAATCTCTCAGAGGTAGATCACTGGATCAAAGAGGTTAAGGGCGTTAAGTACTATTTTAGGTACATGGATGATATGGTGATTTTTGGCTCCAGTAAAGAGGAGCTCCATAGCCTCAAGAGGGATCTGGATGATTTTATTGCAGTTCGCTTAAAACAGGTGGTTAAGCATAATTGGCAAGTGTTCCCCTCAAAAGTGAGAGGTATTGATTTTGTGGGGTATCGGTTTTTTGGTGAGTACACGCTCCTCAGAAAATCGACTTGTAGAACGCTCAAGAGAAAGATGCTGGCTTGCTCTGCTAAAAGGGCTCAGGGTATCAGCCCTACTTATAGTGAATGGGGCTCATTTAACAGTTACAAAGGGTGGCTCAAATGGTGTGATAGCTACAGGCTATTTCAGAAATATGTAGCCCCTAATGTAGAATATATGCACAATTATTATCTTAAGGAGGTAAAAGGTAATGCAAAAGTATGTAAAAGTCAGGAGTACCGCTCCTGAGGTGTTACCGCTGGAAATTGATGAGTACCATGTTACTCTCAATAACGGTATCACGGAGATCCATGAGGCTCCCTCTGAGGAGGGTATGGATGGCGGCTTTGACGGCTGGGAGATTGCTGAGCAGATCATCTATGATAAGGATGAGTATATCAAGGTGATTACTGAAAAGAGTAGCTCCCTTGATGAGCAAGTAACCGCCGCTCAGATGGCTCTTGTAGAGCTGTATGAGATGATGCTTTAAGGCAGAAAGGAGATTATCACAATGGCTAAGATTTATGCTGAGCTTATCAAAAAGGGGCTTAAAACGCTGGAGGAAGTGCCTGAGAAAATCAGGGCGGAGGTTGAAAAGCTCCTTAAGGCTGAGGAGTAATTGATATGTTTATCAATTTTCTCTTAAATACCATTTTCAGAAAGGAGGTTAATATTATGGCTGTGATCTATGCTACCCTGATTGTAAAGGGTAAAAAGGTCTTTGCGGATGTTCCTGATAAGATCAAGGATAAGGTAAGGGAGATCCTCATTGATCTGGAAGTTCCTGAGCTGGCTGAGTGACAAAGGGAGGGTGAAAACCCTCCCTTTACCATTGTGGAAAGGAGGAGTTTTCTCATGGATGAGAAAGAGCAGATCCAGTATGAGCACAGGCTTACAGATGTGGAAAACCGCTCTAAGAGCAACACTCATAGGCTTGATGATGTGGAAAAAACGCTCAAGGAAAACACTGATCTCATCATTTCCATTAAAGAGCTGGCTTTAGAAACAAAGCACATGAGAGAGGATCTCAATGAAACGATCCAGAGGCTTGATAAGCTGGAAAACAAGGATGGAGAAAAGTGGGATAAGTTTAAGTGGCTCATTGTAGCGGGGCTAGTTACTCTTATTCTGGGATACCTTGCGGTTACTCTGGGGCTTAAGTAAGGCGGTGGTACTTATGGGTAACAGTGTACAGCATAGGAGGCGATCCAGAATATCTACGGGAAACTCTAAAAAGCATGGTATTGAGTTTTCTAAGATAATTGTTATCATTACTTGCTTACTCTTTATCCTCACGCTTTTAGATGTGAGGAGTGCTACTAGAGAGGGGCTGGATGTTAGCGGTTATTCCATGCAAGCAATTATCACTACAGGGGGTATCTTTGGTGCCTCCATTATCTTTTACCTAAACAAGGCTAAGATTGAAAATCTGGCTAAGGGTAAGATCAGGTATGCTTTACTCAAGCTGAGGCTGGAGATACGGCTTAAAAAGCTAGTGCCTGAGGAGGCTTATGATGGTGTGGCTGAGGAGCTTGATGAGCTCAATGCTATGCTGGAGGGTAAGCTGGATGGCTCTCTGGAGGAGGCAATACAGAAAGAGATTGACATACAAAATTATTAGGAGGTACAGATATGGACTGGTTAGCGGATAACTGGTGGATCATCGTGGTAGCGGTAGCTGGGGCGGCTGTAGCGGGTACTACGGTTTACAGTTTTGTAAAGATGCCTAGCTCTAAGCAGATTGAGGCGGTTAAGGAGTGGCTCCTGTATTGGGTGCTACAGGCAGAGGCTAGCTTAGGGGGCGGTACAGGTAAGATCAAGCTCTCTATGGTGTATGATGCGTTTGTACAGCGTTTCCCGTGGCTGGCTAAGATGGTATCCTTTGAAACCTTTAGCCTCATGGTAGATGAGGTGCTGGAAAAGATGCGGAGTATGCTCCAGAGTAACCCCTCTTTGCTGGAAACTATCAAGAGCGGAGATACCACTATCAAAGAAACCGAAAAGGAATAAAAACAGGCGGAGAGCCTCCTTAGTGGGGCTCTCCTATTCTATGCAAAAAATTATTGGGAGGTAATGAAAATGGCATATACAAATAGCCCATTAGTAGATTGCACTGTGAAAAGCCCTAATCACAGCGGCAAAAGAACGCATAAGATTGATCGTATCACTCCTCATTGTGTGGTAGGTCAGTTATCAGCGGAAAGGATCGGAGAGTGTTTCCCTGAGGGCAGAGAGGCTAACTGTAACTACGGTATCGGCACTGATGGTAGAGTGTGCCTGATTGTGGATGAGGCTAATAGGAGCTGGTGTAGCTCTAGCTCATCTAACGATCAGAGAGCTATCACTATTGAGTGTGCCTCAGATAAAACTCATCCCTTTGCTATGAATAATGCAGTATATAATAAGCTGGTGGAGCTGTGTGCTGATATTTGTAAGCGTAATGGGATTACTAAGTTGCTCTGGCTGGGAGATAAGGATACCAGCTTAGCCTATTCTCCTAAGAAAGGAGAGGCTATCCTTACCGCTCATCGGTGGTTTGCTAATAAGTCTTGTCCGGGCGATTGGCTGTATAACCGCTACACTCAGCTTGCAGAGGCGGTAAATAAAAAGCTGGGCTCCAGTGGTGCTCCAGTGGATAAGCCTGTAGATACTCCTACTACTGAGGATCTCAAGTTTAAGGTGGGAGATACCGTTAAGTTTACAGGTTGCCTCCACTATACTAGCTCTTATGCAAGGGCTACGGCTAAGGGCTGTAAGGCTGGTTTGGCTAAAGTTACCGCCTTGAGCAAGGGTAAGCCTCATCCTTACCACTTAAAGGCGGTGGCTGGTAAGGGCTCTACAGTGTATGGCTGGGTAAATGCGGCGGATGTTACCGCTAATACCTCCTCTACCCCTGCAAAGAAATCTATTGATGAGCTTGCTAGGGAGGTTATTAGAGGAGATTGGGGTAACGGTCAGGACAGGAAAAACCGCCTTACCGCCGCTGGCTACAATTACTCAGAGGTACAAAAAAGAGTAAATCAGATGTTAAAGTAAGGCTCTCCTTTTTCTTTAAGGGGTACAGGCTACTCATTTTGAGGGGCTTGTACCCCTTTTTTCTGTTTTTCTGTTGCTATTTTTATATAGCTGGTGTATAATAGATACAGACTGAAATAAAGCCCCTTGAGAGCCTCTAAGAGTTAGGGGTAGGCAGTTATACCCCTGAGCGATTAAAACGGCTCTGAGAGGCTCTCAGGGGCTCAGGAAAGGATTTTATAAAGGAGTGTACAGGATGGCTTACAGGAGAGCACAGGATACTAAAGGATTAAGGGCGGTTTTTTACGCTCGTGTATCTACAGCGGAGGAGGAACAGCTTAACGCTATAGAGCTCCAGATTGAGGAAAACAGGAACACGATTACTAAGCATGGCTGGAAAAAGGTTGATGAGTATATAGATCGGAGCAAGTCTGGTACTATGGTTAAGGGGCGGGATGAGTACCAGAGGCTCTATGAGGATCTCTTAGGGGATGCTTTTGATGTGGTAGTTATCAAGGATCAAGAGCGGCTCATGAGGAATACTCTTGACTGGTATTTATTTATAAACAGACTGGTACAGACAGGCAAGATCCTCTATATGTACCTTGAGGATAAATTTTATAGCCCTGATGATGCCCTGATTACAGGCATTAAGGCTATCATAGCGGAGGAGTTTAGCAGAAACCTCTCCAAAAAGCTCCATAATTATCATGATGGGCGGATTGAAAAGGCTAGGAAAGGCTTAGAGATAGATCTACAGGGTAGCGGTAATGTTTTTGGCTGGGATAAGGTAGATGGTAAGTATGTGATAAACCCTGAGCAAGCTAAGGTAAGGCGGCTTATGTGTGAGGGGATCATGGCTAGGAAAGGCTCTACTCAGATTGCTAAGGAGCTCAATGATGCAGGGTACAGAAACACAGTAGGTAAGCCGTGGAAACCTATGGATATTCCTAAGTTTGTGTACGATTGCAAAAATGTAGGCACAATGATAATTAACAGAGAGCGGCATGATTTTGAGAGTAAGCAAACGGTAAAACTCCCTGAGAGTGAGTGGGTATATGTAAAAGGGGCTCTCCCTCCTATTGTTACTGAGGAGGAGTGGGCTCTGATAGAGAAAATCCATGAGGAGCGGGTAGTAGCTACAGGCTCTAACAGGCGGGGTAAAAAAACAAGCGGCTACTCTTTCAGCGGTAAGCTGGTGTGCGGGGTGTGTGGAGCCCCTTACTGGAGGAAAACAAAAACCTCTAAAGAGGAGTATTGGGTATGTAGCACTAAACAGCAAAAAGGCAGGAAAACAAGGGCTAGAGATGCTGTAGGCGGTAAGGCTGGAGAGATAAACCCTGAGGGCTGTGATAATGAGAATATCTCTTATAATGCCCTCATGGAGATTATGGCTATCGTTTCTGAGCGTTTACAGGCTGATACAGGCTTTATAAGGGAGTTTATGCTAAGTAGGTTGGATACCTATGAGAAACGCATTACAGAGGCTAACAGAGGGGCTACAGAGGCAGATTTACAAAGAGAGATAAGCCGTAAGGATAAGCTCCTAGATGCCTATTTAGATAGCCTCCTCACAAAAGAGGAGTACCAAAGGAAAGCTCAGGCTCTTGATGAGCACATTTTAGAGCTCAAGAGAGAGGTAGAGGCAAATAAGGCTAACCTTGCGGATCTGGCGGAGATCCAGAGAGTGAGAGAGAATATTGATGCAGAGGTAGCTCAGTACCTTGATGAAAATGAACAGCTCAAGGTAGAGTTTGTGCTGGAGCACTTATCTCAGGTGATTATCTACCCTGATAAGGTGCTGGTTATATTTGATGTATTTGGTGAGGGGGTAATGGTAGAGAAATCTCAGTATGTATCTAGGCAGAAATGGTCTGAGATACAAACTGAAAAAGCTATCATCTACCTCTCTCAGGTAAAATACTGGAATAAGGATATAGGGCTCTATGTGCAATTAGTAGCCTGATTTATATAGGGGTTATCTAAAAATATAAGCCTCCTGTGATTAAGTTGTTTAACGACTTTCACAGGAGGTAATTTTTTATGATAAGAGTACAGCGACTTGAAAAAGGCACTTATTTTGATAATGCCTACATGATCTCTTTTCGGTATGATCCTAGCACGGTTGCAAAGGTCAAAGAGCTGGCTCAGAGGCGGTACTTGCCTGAGGAGAGAGCTTGGGAGATCCCTGATTATGAGTTACCTAACCTCATTGAAAAGGTAGGGCTCAGTAATATTGATGCAGATGAGGCGATAACAGGAGCCCTCAAAACTAAAGAGGTAGAGGATCGGAGGGCGGCTACTCAGGAGCGGCTTAAGGGTATCAAGCCTGTAGTAGATTTTGCTTTTACTACAGAGCCCCTCCCTCATCAAATTGAGGCTTTCAATTTTGGGCTACAAAAGGATATGATCCTGATCGGTGATGAGCAAGGCTTAGGGAAAACTAAGGAGAGTATTGATATTTGTGTAGCTAGAAAGCATGAGCTTGTAAAAACCCTGATAGTATGCGGGGTAAACTCTGTAAAGTATAATTGGGAAAAAGAGATCCAGATCCACTCTAAAGAGAGCTCCTGTATGATAGACGGTAAAACAATGGATCTCAGAGCCTCTCAGCTATATGAGTGGTATAAAAGCTCTCATTACTTTGGGATTATCAATATTGAGAGCCTTAGAAAAGAACAGATACAGGATACCCTCTATGACGGTATCAGAGAGGGCTATATTGGGGCTGTAATCGTTGATGAGATACATAAGGCTAAGAATGGTCAAAGTCAACAGGGAAAGGCTCTGAGAACGCTTAAAACGCCTATCAGGATAGGGCTATCTGGTACACCTATGAATAAGGCGGAGGATCTCTGGAATATCCTCACATGGCTAGGGGTTGAAAAGAGGAGCTTTTACAGTTTCAAAAATACCTACTGTATCATGGGTGGGTATGGCGGCTATAAGGTGGTAGGACATAAAAACCTTGAGAGCCTCAATGCTGAGCTCAGTAGTGTAATGCTGAGGCGGCGTAAGGATGAGGTTTTGGATTTGCCGCCTAAAGTGCATAGTACTGAGTATGTGGAGCTTACCAGTAAGCAACAGCTCATATACAGGGATATTAAAAATGGGATCATAGCGGATCTGGAGAATATCTTGTTATCTGTAAATCCTCTTAGCTGTACCCTCAGGCTAAGGCAATTAACAGGAGGGCTTTTTACAGAGGAAAATCCTAAGCTAGAGCGGCTGGAGGATATGCTCAGTGAGGAGATTATCCCTAATGGCTATAAGGCTATCATTTTCTCTCAGTGGTCTAAAATAACTGAGGTGTACCATAAAGCTCTCCAGCGGTATAACCCTATTTACATTACAGGGGATGTATCTCCAGAGGATCGGCTCAAAGAGGTAGAGCGTTTCCAAAATGATCCCTCTTGTAAGCTGGCTATTGGTACTATTGATGCTATGGGTACAGGGCTTACTCTCAATAAAGCCTCCTATGTGTTTTTCATTGATAAGAAATGGAATAGCGGAGATAATGCTCAGGCTGAGGACAGGGCTCACAGAATAGGCACGGCTGGTACAGTCAATGTAATTTCTCTGGTGGCTAAGGGTACGGTAGATGAGGGTATTGAGGAGTACCTGATTGATAATAAGGATCTCTTTGAGCGGATTGTAGACGGTAAAGGATCTAAGGCAGATGTTAGGCAAATACTCAATAAACTCTTGAAATTGTGATACAGGGGGTATATAATATTATGGAGAAAGGAGAGCTGATTACATGAAAGTGATTACTATAGATGAGAATACTGGTAAGAGGGTGTACTCCAGAAAAGAGGTAGCTACTCTGTGTGAGGTATCTACTCAAACTATCCGCCTTTGGGAGGATGCTGGGGCTATCCCTGCTAGTACCAGAGATGATAATGGGTACAGGTATTGGGATGAGGATGCTCTTACTCAGATTAAGCAGTATGCTTTATTGTCGGTGAGGGAACGGAGAAAAGGTAAGTAATTACTCAAAGAGAGGGGCAAAAAGCTCCTCTCTATTTTTTTCCTAAAATTGAGGAATACTCAGGGGCTATCTAAAAAATCCCCTCTTAGCTGATTAGGTTAAGTATCTCTCAAAGAGAAAGAAATCATGTAAGGAGGAGCGTATATGTTAAAACTTGTTTTTACTCATACAGAGGTACGGGATAGCGGCTTTGGGCTGGAGGTAAACGGTAAGAGCCTTGAGGATATTATCTCTGAGGCTCTGGGGACTAAGGCGGAGGGGCTAAGGTATGATGATCCTAGACGGAAAACCTTTAGCTCTAACTCCTGTGATATTACCGTTATGATTTGCCCTCATGACAAGGAAACCCTGATCGAAACTGATAAAGAGGTTTTTCACAGTCTGAAAGAGTTGGAGGATGATAGGCGTGAGCGGTTTGCAGAGGAAACTGGAGAGGCAGAAAGCGAAAGCTGAGGGTACTCTGGTTTACAAAAAGGTAGCGGCTAGAAAGCTGGGGATCTCAGTAGCAGAGTATAACCGCCGTATGAAACGGCGTGAGAAAAATCTAAAAGAAATCACTGGAGGTAATGAAAATGGCAAAGGATAACTTTACAGCAAGGGTAGCGGCTCTGGAGATTGAGCTGGGGATGAGCGTACAAAACAAGAGCGGGATCTGGTGTAAGCCTACTGTGCGTATGAATATCGCTATTGATGGCGGCACTGATCCTACTCAGCGTGAGGCTATCATCAAACAGGCTTTTGATGAGGTATGTGAGAATATCGAAAAGGTAATCTCTGAGATGGACTAAACTCACAGGGGGGGGGGTAACACTTTGCCCCTCCCCTTTTTCTGGAGGTGAAACTGTGAGTAAGCGTATTGTAAGAAATCATGATTTGCGGAGAGAAATTTCTGAGTATGTTCTTAATTGCTCAGATGATGAGCTCTTTAATGTACTATGTACCCTTGAAACGGAGGATACAATACCTAAGTTTTTTAGCTGTGGAAAATGTAAAGAGCTTTTTGGGGATTGCCCTGAGGGTAACGGTACTGAGCTCTGTAAAAGCAGAATACTCAAGTATGAGGAAATGAGGGATAATGGATGAAATACACAATAGAGGGCTTTAATCAAGCTAAGGCGGTAGAGCTGGGGCTCTGTGTAGCTGATCTTATTATCCTCCGCTGGTTTGTAGATTTTGCTGGTACTGATAAGATGCTCAAGCGGAATATAGAGGGTACAGAGTATTACTGGATCAAGTATGAGGGCTTGCTAGAGGATCTCCCCATACTCAGTATCACTAAAGATACTCTGTACAGGCGGTTAAAAGGGCTGGTAGAGAAAGATGTACTAGAGCATATCACTGTAAAAGAGGCTGGTACTTATTCTTTCTACAAGTTA
>ERZ780149.1384-NODE-1384-length-26854-cov-3.347961_pt1 | contig 26854 bp, 26 predicted proteins | sample MGYA00511367_ERZ780149 | MGnify/ENA primary metagenome ERZ780149 (study PRJEB29588, sample SAMEA2153852) | human gut metagenome | biome: human gut; feature: human-associated habitat; material: faeces | place: Denmark | collected 2008/2010 ... | reverse complement strand
AGTATTCTGTTATTGCTTGAAGGATTATTATTTACACAAAATTTTATGGGCTGCCAAGAAATCCCTGTGGCGAGCTGGAGAAAATTCTATCGCATCATTAATAAGAGCATTACTGATAATAAGATTTTCGCAAGGGATATTCGTGAAGATGAAGGTGAAACCCGTATTGGTGATGCCCTCAAATACATTAAGAAAAACGAAGTGCATGTTATTGATATTGCTAAGCTCTCCGAAGATAAGCAGGCATATGTATTCGGCGATGCAATCCGTACAATCTATGATTTACAGTTAGGTCAGTATGCTGGCGAAGAAGGCGTAAATCCGCCTTCAAGAGTTGTAATTTTTATTGACGAGTTGAACAAGTATGCTTCTAAGGAAACACCTAAGAACTCTCCTATTCTTCGTCAAGTACTTGATGTTGCAGAACGTGGACGTTCTCTTGGCGTAGTGCTCTTTGCCGCAGAACAGTTCAGAAGCGCTATTCACGATAGAGTTACAGGTAACTGTTCTACCCACGCTTATGGTCGGACAAACTCAATCGAAGTCACCAAGAGTGATTACAAGAGTATTCCATCCGTTTATAAGACTATGATGACTCGTCTGAAACAAGGCGAATACATTATTCAAAATCCGATTTTCCGTTCATTGCTTAATATCAAGTTCCCGAAACCGATTTATAAGCAATTTAAGTAAGGAGATAATTATGGCGACAGTAGGTAAAAACATACTTGATAACCTTACGACGGGTATGTACTCGGACTCCAAGGTTATCTACAGAGAATATATACAAAATGCTTGCGACCAAATCGACCTTGCAATAAGAGAGGGTATCTTGTCTGCTGACGAGGGATATGTTGATATATACACGGATAGCAAGAAACGATACATAAGTATTAAAGATAATGCTACTGGTGTCAAAGCGGACGATTTCATCGAAGATGTTGGAGACATTGCTAATAGCAATAAGGAAATCGGCAAAAATAAAGGCTTTCGTGGTATTGGTCGTCTTTGTGGGTTGGCATATTGTAAAACATTAAAATTTACAACAAGTTATCTTGGAGAGGGCACGAAGTCTATTATGACTTGCGACGCACAAAAGATGCGAGCGATGCTTGTTGAAAACAAGAAATACACTCTTGATGAAATTTGGGATGCTATCATAACGTATTCAACCGAACCCGAAACAATAGATGAACACTATTTTGAAGTTGAGATGTTTGATATTAACAAAGAAAACACCGATCTTTTGAACGATGCAAAGGTTCGTGAGTATCTCAGCTTTGTGGTTCCGGTTCCATACAAAAACACCTTTATTCTTCGCAATCAGATTTATAGCTATGCTAAGTCGATCGGTTATACCATCGATGAATATTGTGTAAGAGTAAACGGTTCGCAAATTTTTAAAGAATATACGACTAAGCTCAAAGAACAAAGCGGTGCTTCCTTGAAGAATTACGATGAGATTTCCCGTTTGGAATTCAAGGATTTTCGTGATGCTTCCGGCAATTTAATTGCTTGGATGTGGGTAGGTTTGTCACGCTTTGAAAAACAAATTCCAAGCATAAATCATATGCGTGGGTTGCGTGTAAGAAGTGCAAATATTCAACTCGGAGGCGACGATACCTTACAACCTCTTTTCAAAGAAAATCGAGGCAATTATTATTTCGTAGGCGAAGTGTTTGCTGCAAGTCGTAATCTTATCCCGAACTCTCAGCGTGATTATTTTAACGAAAACGAAACCCGCGTTTTGTTTGAAGATCTGTTGAGAGAGTATTTCTACGATGTGCTACACAAGCTTTATTATGAAGCAAATCGTGTTAAAAATGACTATAAGCGACAAGAAGAATATCTTAGCAAGGTCGCCGAATATCAAAAGAAGGAAAAAGAGCAAGGCTTTGTCAACGAGGAAGAACGTCAAAAACTTCAGTTTGATATTGATAAAGCTAAGAAAAGTGCCGAAGATGCTCGCAAACGATTAGACAAGCTTGATAATAGCGATAGTGCATCTCCCTTATCGGAAGTCAGAAAAAGCATCGGACAAAAATATGAGGCTGATAAATTAAAGAAAAAGGCCGAAACAACAACTGTTACTATCGTGGATGACGAAGATAAAAAGAAATCATTTGTTACAAGCAATATGTCCAAACTGTCAAGAAGCGAACGCAAATTAGTAAGTAAAATTTTGTCCATTATCACCGATATTGCTCCAAAAGATATTGCCGAGCAGATTATAGATAAAATTAAAGAAGAGATGAGATAATACCCTATGAATAGAAAAGTCTTGCTCATTGAGCCTAAATACAATAACAAATACCCACCAATGGGACTAATGAAATTAGCAACCTATTATCGGATGGTTGGCGATGATGTTCGCTTTTATAAGGGCGATATGCGTTCCTTAGCAGTAGAACTGATTTGTGATGATTTAATAAATCATCTATCTATCATTTTCCCTGAAGTTTTTTGGAAAGATTATTACCCTACGCTCTTTGAGTTTATAAAACTCGGCAAGTATGCAATCCTTGAATCCGACCCTATTTTTAAAGATGAAATAGTACTTGAAGCAGTAAAAAAATATCGAAAAAAATATAAAGACAAAGAATACTTTACGAAGCCAAGATTTGATAAAGTAGGCATTACTACATTATTCACTTTCTATTGGGACATTACAATAGATACCATCAATTTCGCTAAACAACTTTGCAAAAAACAAGAAGATGTAATGGTCGGTGGTATTATGTCGTCATTACTCCCAAACGAAGTATACGAAGCAACCGGAATAAAGCCTTTCGTTGGTCTATTAAATCATCCTGGCGACATCGATGAGGGAAATAATCTTATAATTGATGAATTGCCTCTTGATTACTCTATTCTTGAAGAAATAGACTATGTTTACCCTGCGAATAATGCTTATTTTGCCTATATGACAAGAGGATGCATAAACAAGTGCAAATTTTGTGCAGTCCCTAAGCTTGAACCGCAATATTGTGATTATATTAACCTTAAGCAACGTATTCAACATACTGATGAACGCTTTGGTGCAAGAAAAGATTTGCTTTTGCTTGATAACAATGTCTTGGCTTCTAATTGCTATAACAAAATTATTGATGAAATCAAAGATTGCGGTTTTGGAGCCGGTGCTACTTACACACCACCAAATGAGTATGATGTAACGATCAACAACCTGAAAGATTCATACAATGATCGTGCGTATATCCGCAAGGCAATCTCAATTTACAAAGAAATAATGGATAAATTGAAAGATGAGGCTGAAAAGACAGAATTATATTTAAAATTAGAAGAATCTCATTGCCTTTATCACTACACAGCTTCCAAGGACGATATTTTAGCATTAGATGAGTATGTGCGTCCGTTGTATGAAAAGACACATAAGCCTTCAAAAAGAAAACGTATTGTTGACTTCAATCAAGGCATCGATTCTCGACTAATTACTGAAGCAAATATGAAAAAACTGGCAGAAGTGAACATTCAGCCTTTGCGCATAGCGTTCGACCACTGGAGTCTTAGAGATATATATGAAAAGTCTATCCGTACAGCCGTTAAAAGCGGAATTAAGAACCTCTCAAATTATCTTCTTTATAATTTTGAGGATAAACCGGAAGAACTTTATTATCGTCTGAGAATGAATGTTGACTTATGTGAAGAACTTGGCGCAAGCATATACTCTTTTCCGATGAAGTACCATCCGATAAATGATAAAGAGTTCTTTATGAACCGAGATTATATCGGCAAGTATTGGAACAGAAAATTCATCCGTGCTGTTCAAGCCGTGCTTAATTCCACAAAAGGTAAAATAGGACGTGGTGTTTCATTTTTTGAAGAGGCATTTGGTAGAAACGTTGATGAATTTATGAAGATTCTTTGGATGCCAGAAACATTTATCATATATAGACGTATATATGATGCCGATTTGCGTGCTCGCCTTGCTGAAAAATATAAAACTGTTACCGAGCACGATTGTGATTTAGCCACGGAATGGTGGGATAAGTTTAACTCATTATCGCCAGATAAACTTTTAGTCGCAAAAGATATTATTGCTCGCAACAAATTCAATGATGGTGATTATGAGTGTGATGACAAAGATGTTATTGATGTTCTGTCTTATTATAAAATCACAAGAGACGATACCGAAAGAGTTACGGAAAAAGAGGGTGAATAAATGAACGGTGATAGCAAGGTTTTGCAGTGGTTGGCTGAGGGAGAGTCGCTCCCAACCAAAGAACCCCACGAAGAACCCCCAAGAAAATCGTATGATAAAAAGATTGTTGCTTGGTTAGATATGTTGGGAATACGTGCCAAAATTAAAGACGAAAAGACAAATGATGCTGAAAGTATAATTAATATTATGTCTCAGATGGCATCATATGTTTCTTCGTCTTGCGACAAATATATGGCTGAAGGTGTTATGTCATATCTACAAATAGCAGATGGTTTTATGCTTGTTTCGGATTTGAATTATGCAGATCAAGTATGTTCAATCATATCCGATATACAATGGAAGATTCTTATCAATCTGAAAATGTTGTCAAGAGGTGCTATAACGGCTGGGAATGTAAGCGTAGCAAACAATGGTTCTTTGATAATTGGTCCTGCTTATGTCGATGCATATGCAATGGAAAGCGAAAATGCAATATATGCAAGAACTATTGTTTCCGATGCTTTTTTGACAGAAACCAAAGATTATTTGAGTTTTGAGTTTATCAAAGAAGATTTCGATCGTACTTGCTATATCGATTACATTCATTACATAATGGATAAGCAGTCTTTTGATTCTAAAAGAATGCACAAAATCCTTGTAGAACAAGGGATATGCAAAGAATTGAAGAAATCCTATGACCCAAAGAATACGCCCAAAATTAATATTCGACAGAAGTATGGTTGGACAATGTCTCTGCTGAGTCGGAATAAAATAGAGATTATCTAATATACTAAAGGAGGTATAAATATGAGGATTGGGATGGGTATAAGATTGCTCGAAACATTAACATCTGCTCTTTACGAAGATCCTATTGTTTTATTTAGAGAATATGTTCAGAATTCCGCAGATGCTTTTATTAGGCATCCTGCTAAAGACAGTAAAATTGAAATAACCATTAATCAAAATGACCGAACTATAGAATTTATAGATAATGGTTATGGTGTAGAACTTGAGGACTTTGAACATAAAATGCGGAGCATAGGAATTTCAGACAAAGGGTCTGCTATTGACCAAATTGGATTCAGAGGCATAGGAAGGTTATCTGCAATGCCGTTCTGTCAAAAATTGATTTTCACAAACAAGCTTGAAGGAAGTTCAGAAATTCAAAAATTTTCGTGGAACGGTGAAAAATACAATAAGTTGTTATCTCAATCGACAAGTGATGATTTAGAGAAAGCTGTTGATGAAATAACTAAATATTGGAGCGAAAAATATATCGGGGAAGATTCAGACCATTTTTTCAAAGTTACTCTTGTATCTTATGGCGATGAAATATCCGAGTTAATAGCAACGGGAGATTTTGAGGACAATCTTAGCAAGTTGCTTCCAGTAAAGTACGCCGATTCTTTTTCAGCTAAGCAGCAAATTCACGATCACTATGCTGAGTTTATGGGCGATCGTTTGGAGAAGTATGAATTTGATGTTTTTCTGAATGGCAACCAATTATTCAAGCCATATACTGATGAAAACATTCTTGAATCAGATATAGTATTTTGGGATTTGTGCTTTGATAAAACATCTGATGATATGCCAAACGAAAAAATCGGAGTTATGTGGTTTACCTTTAATCGTAAAGTATCATCGAACCCTCCTAAGTCGCCAAGAGGACTGTATGTTAGATCCAAAAATATGCTGTTAGGAACGGAATATGCAATCGCCGACTCAGTAACCAAAGGGAATAAAGAGTATGTAGCCACATATCGTGAACTTACTCAAACCTTGAATGGCATATATGGAGAATTGTTAATTGACACAGCCCGCTTAAGCGATAATGCTCGTCGGGATTGGTTTAGGATTGATGCATCTTCTATTCAACTTCGTACAATTCTTACTGATTTTCTTAGAAAGTTGAAAGCCTATCGCTATGCTGCTTCACAAGCCTTTAACGATAAGCAAACTCTAGCTAAAAAGCAAAAAGTTATTGCTGCTTATGAAGATTTAACTAATGGTTTTGATTCAAAGAAATTCGAGCAAGAGTTTTATGACACAACCGAATACCCCAAAGAGGATAATGCTTTTTTCTATGCAGATGATGATATTCCAAGACGTTCAATCACAACAAAAAAATTCTATGAGGAAATACTTACAGGATTAAAAGAGTATTTCACATCTTCATACAAGGAACAAGGAATAGAAATTTTTGTAAAAATGAGAACATTCCTCAAGCAATATCTAAACAAACAAGATTAATGAAGCAGTAGGCACGAGAGGTGAACTCCCGTGCCTGTTGCTATTTTGAGAATTTTATTATGACTTCATCTACTCCGTCGGTGCATTTACCTTGAGATAAGAGTTTATTTAGGAAATTGAGCAAACATTGAATTATAAGGCGGTACTCAGAGTTGGTTAGGCGTAGATAGTATTTTCGTTTCCTCATACGAACACCACATCTGCATTCACAATTTCTGTTGCTCGCTCACGGATATTGTTCATCCTACACACCCACGCCATTTGGTCGGCGGATTTGAGTTGTTCTGTCACGCCTCCCTTTTCGGCGTATTCTTTTACCAGCCGAGAAAAGAGAGCTTGTGCCTGTTCCTCAGTATCGGCGAGGTGGGAATGAAGTTTGCCGGAAGTGAGCAAATTGTAATACAGAACTTTGTGGTGTTGCTTCAAATATCGAAGTCGGCGCTGTCCCCATACGCCGATTGGGCGTTCTTCTTCGGCGGGTAAAGTAAGATTAGGCAAGCGGTAATCGCCTTGCAGTGTGTATGTACCGCCTATTTGTTCAAATATTGATTTCATATAGTAAAACCTCCTATTGCGCTTAAATTAATTGCAAAAAAATGCTCAATTACAAAAAATACAGCGAACATTCTGCTGTTCATGCCACTTTTTACGACGAACATTAAAAATTAGGCGTTTTTTCGAAATAGAATTACTCTTTCAGCAAATCTTGAAATGGTGTTTCGGTTGAGACAAAAGCTTCATAGGCGAAGTTCGCTCCGAGGCGGAAACCCATAATGAAACTGTCGAGATTGGATTCGCCGTTGACAACTCCCCAAGCGTTCACATAGTCGAGGAACCATTTCTTCGGCTTGTCGGTCAGGGCGTTGGTTAGTAAATCTTCGTTCTTCATCAGGATTTCCATTTGTTTCTGCACCGCTTTATTTTCTTTGGTGCTGCGTGCCTGCGGATCAATATTTCCGTAGTAAAATTCTTCTATAAACCGTGACATAAATAATGCACCTGCCTTTCGATTACAGTTTAGCAAAATTGAAAGACAGGTGCGAGTGTGCGAATTTTTAAATCGCACATATTGTTCTTATGGTTGTTCTGCTGTTTCTAGCATCTTTTACCTGACAACCGATCGATTGAAAAATGTGTGATTTTGTGATATAATACATACGGTATACATTTTCCATTGTGAGAGGGTTCTTATGAAGATAACAAGAATTGAAATTAAAAAATACAAATCCATAAAAGAACCAATTGAAATTAACTTTTATGACAATCTTCCAACCGTGTTAATCGGCAAAAACGGAAGCGGAAAAACCAATATTTTAGAGGCATTGGACACAATAGCAGAAGTAAACAGCAATTATTTCGGGGCGAGCAGTAAACTGCCGCTTAGCTACAAAGTGCACATCACTCTCTCAAAGAATGACATTGCTCGGCTATTTCCCAGCAAAAAAATTGATGAGAATAAATGCCGCTTTGTCGCCTGTTCCGGTGAAAATTGCAAAATCAACAGAATTGAATCGGAATATTTAGTCCCGCTTTTGAATTCTGAAATTTGCGAAATTCTTGACCTTACAGATGAGTTAAAGAAAGCTCTCAATACATATACAAAACAGCTTAACAAGATAGCATATAACGAAAGAACCGATGTGCCTGTCCGCAGTTTTCAGATTGCCGATTTCCGCAATTCAACGACCGATTTTGACAAATTGAAATTTCAAGTTGAATTTATTATTGAACAGGCTGAATGGCTTGCAAATTCACTGTCGCAAAGCTTTAATACCGAGGATAATTCTTTATCCTTCGGATATGTCTATAATTCTATCAACTTAAATGACACGGAAAGATTATCTTTTCAACTCCGCTATACCGAACCGGATTTGGCTCCGTTTGAAGCAAAGTTTATCACCGTAAACGAAACGGCGATAAAACGGGAAATAACAAAAATCAACAAGGCAACAAAAGAGTCCTGCGACAGAATCACATCCTTGCTCAATGAAATTGACGAACGTGCAAATCGTCTGAAAGAAGCATTAACCGGCGAACAATTAACACCCGAAAATAACGGCACATTTTATAAATTCGTTCGTGAAGTGCAAAGGTGTGTCGGCAGTAAATGCTCATTTTTGCGAAACGAAAGCAGCGATATCATATTCAAAAGCGACGAAAGGGGTCAGGAATTCTACCGCAACGATAAATCGTATATTATTCTTGAGACCTATCTTAACAAGGTTTACGACAAAGCAGATAAGGAAGATCTGCTGAAACAAATCAAAACAGAGAAGGATTTTTCGCTGACCGATGAAGCTCTGTGCGAATTCGAAGAATATCTCAATTCCAACCTACCTAAATTTGAGGAAGATATGTATGACAGTATTTCAGTTGAGCATTCAAAAGGAAAAATCCCGTCAATAGTTTTACATGAAAAATTCGGTGAAACGGTTGCGCTGAATTCTACAAGTGCCGGCAGACGGTGGTATTTTACCTACTACTTTATGAAGAATACGCTTCGTCCGGGCGATCTGTTTATTGTTGACGAGCCTGCCGCCATGCTTCACCCCATTGCTCAAAAAGAAGTGATGCGGGAGCTGCTTGAACTCCAAACGAACGGAATTAAAGTCATTTATTCCACGCATAGCCCCTATCTTGTTCCGAATGATTGGAACAGCGTACATTTTGTCAAAATGGAACAGCACGGAACAGCGGTAACACAAGAAAACTGTAATGACCTTTTAAAGCAGGTTATCGGTGGAGATATTTTTAATCTGCAGGAGATTTTGGAAAAATATCAGAAAGGCGATAAAGAAGCGACCGCCAACCGTTGTTATCGATCAGTTATTGATTGTTATAAATCAATCGAAACAGCCGCTGATGAGTTAAATCTGAGCGTTGAGACTATTGAATCGTGGAGGAAAAATATAAGCAGCAAGAAATTTAGGTGTCCGAAGCTCGAAACCATCATCACAATAGCAAGCAAAACAAATTCGGATATTTCCGAATTGCTTTGATTCACAGGGGGGGTACAGCTGTACCCTCTTATTTTTTCTTATTTGGATTATAATATGGGTACATCTTAAAAAAGGAGGTACTCAAAATGTCAAAGTATAAAACCGTTGATGTGTGGAACCGTGTTTTCGGTGCAAGACAGGAAGCGTATGACTACGCCGGACGGCTGATGAAAAAATCAGCCTGCGGAAATCCGAACAGTGCATATCACCCGACGCTTGATCACATCAGACCGCTTTCAGGCGGAGGTTGCGATGTTCCGGAAAATATCATAATTTGCCATCGTGATACCAACGCTGAAAAAGCAAATCACTTTCCGCACTGGAAAGCAAACGGCACGACTTTCCACGCACGGAGGGTAAAAGGTTCTCGTGTGGAATATGAAATCATTGAAGACTGAGGAGAAAACTTATGAGTAAACACTTCTTTGATTACAACGACGGAGACTATGTACATTCCGTGTCCGACAATATGGCAATGGATTCGGACGGAAACATGATGATGCGAATGGGCGATAATATGGCTATGGACATGGATTCCGGCGATATTCACTTCATTTCTTCCTGGTCTGCCGACGAAGAAGATGACGGTTAAAAGGAGCGACGGTATATGCCTTTAATACACTGCCCAAATTGCGGACAGCCTATCAGCGACAAGGCAACGCTATGCCCGCACTGTAACAACCAAAACTGGAACCCGACCGCACCCGACACTCTGACCTGTGCCGAATGCGGAGCTCTGTATGGCAAAGAGGAAAGCTCCTGTCCTGCTTGCGGTTGTCCCAATAACACAAACGCCCCCAAAAAGAAACATAAAGGTGTTGTCGTTGCCGCAATTATTCTATCTGTCATTTTGGCAATCGGAGTATTCACGGCTTTTGCAATCAGTAAAGGCAACGCAATGACTTATTATGATAATTTAGAAACCGTCACCTATAAAATGCTTGACGGTGCAGCAAAAGCAGAAACCGCAGGCAATCTTATCAAGAGTGTATGGTACAATGCAATTTATGAGGTAAGAGATGCCGAGACAGACAAATACACAATGAAGAACGGTAAATTTGTAGATGATTTTAATGATGCTCTATCCAATTTATTTGCCGATGAAAATTTCATGAACAGTATTTCTGAAATTGAATTGAACCAATCAAATGTTACTGATTTAATGAAAAAACTGAGAAATCCTCCAACACAATATGAGGAAGCTTACTCTGTGTTAAAGAATTATTATGATAATTACTTGCAAATGACAAAATTGGTTATCAACCCAACCGGAAGCCTTCAAACATTTTCAGAAGATTTTAATACATATGATACAGACACAGTTAATGCATACGAAAAAATGAAATTGTATTTAGATTAAGTAGGGGGAAAATTTATGGGAAAACACTTTTTTGACTACGATGACGGAGATTTTGCTCATACAATCTCAGACAATATGGCAATTGACTCTGACGGCGATTTGCTGATGCGTATGGGAGATAATATGGCAATGGATATGGATTCGGGTGAATTACATATCATATCCGGTTGGTCGGATGACGAAGATGATGACTAATTGATAAGCAGCCGCCTCTGCGAAAATGCAGAGGCGGTTACTTTTATTTCTTCTGTTTCATCTTCCTTTGAAAATCGTTCAGCGTTTGGATATGCCACAGGCTTTTGCGGGTAATGGAGCGGAAGGTCAGCGAGCAGAAAAAGTCGATGAGGAAGATTTTCGGTATGTAAAAAAGCTGTCCTTTGCGGAACGATTTCAGTTCCCCACGGTTGCACCAATTATTGATTGTAGTTTTTGCGTAGCCGGTCAGAGCGACAACATCCTGCACGGTCACGACATCCTTATATTTGCTCAGTAGTTTGGCATAGTAGTCGTGCATTTGGTTAAGTACATCCTCGGGCAGTTCTTTGGAGAGCTTCGCCACATAATGACCGCCGTACCATCCCCTCGGTGCGGAATATAGCTCAGGGTAAACAGCTCGCTCCTCAAGGTACGCTCGGACATCCTCCTTCTTGATTTTATAGCACCGTGTTTTCTTGCCCGTCCACTCGCAGGGTACCTTGCCGCTTTTAAGCAAGTGTAGCGCAGTTGATTTGCTAATATGGCAAAGCCGATAAAACTGATCCTTATTCATCACATCGGGAACACTGTTCCAATCAATCGGTAAATTCTTCATCTGATACACCTCAAAAATAGATTTCGTCGGTTTGAAATTCTTTCTGCGATGTATTGAATTTTGTATTGCCTTCTCTCGTAATTTCTCTCCTGTCTCCCCTGATTTCTCTCCAAAATCGGCAAAAATTCCGATTTGAACCCACTTTGAAAAAATGCAGTCGTAACAAGGCTTTAGGGGCGAAAAAGCCTTATTTTATGCGGCTTTTGGCTCAGACAAAACGACCTGAAACTGACACGAAACGACCGGAAGTTGACACGCTGACTAAAAGACTCGAAAGTGAAAATCTTATAACCACTTGGTCGTTTCGTGTCACCTTAGGCTTTTTTGTGTCAAGTTCTGGTCGTTTCGTCCGCGGGATTCCTCTCCAAATTACCGAAATTTTCAATTATGTAATCTACAACACATACTTTTGGCATCTTGAAAGAATTCCCGATTCTTAAAGAATATATTTTTTGTGTAGTGACCAAATCGTATGCCAAATGCCTGCTGATACCAAGCATTTGGCGCAACTGATTTATTGAAACAACATCCGGATATTCCGGAAACATATACTTATAAAGTGTCTCTTTTTTATTGTTATTCATATAAAAATCTCCTTTGTTTTTCTCTCCGTACTTCTCTCCAAAACGCAAAAACAGGCAAAAATCAGGCTTTTTTACGCGTTTAATTCGCATACGAAACGACCTGAAATTGCCTGAAAATACCCAATCCTGACACGCTGATTCGAACTCTCGAAATCAGTTGTCCGGCTCATACCGGACCAAGGGTTCGAATCCCTTACCCTCCGCCAACCGAGTGCCTCGGTGCGCAGAAGCGTATCGGGGCTTATTCTTTTATAAGACTTTATTTTTCGCGATAAAGCAGAATGTTTTACTACCTCTTTACACCCAAAAGCCTGTAATCGAGCCGATTGCAGGCTTTTTATTATGTATTTTTCTAAACACAAGCGGTCAGAGCATATTTGCGCCAAGGTGATTTTTTTTAACCGAATGTCGTTCGATTTTCTTGTTTGTTACTGAAAATCAAAATATTTATAAAACAATCAAAAAAAGGTGTTGACTCTAACGTTGCGTCATAGTATATAATCATAATCAAGGGAGGAGATTTAATGAAATTGCATGTCAGAGAATTTGCAAAACTGACGGGAGTGAGCGTGCGCACGCTGCACTTTTACGACGAAATCGGACTGCTGAAACCGTCCTCTGTTGACGAACAGAACGGATACCGCTTTTATGACGAGTGTTCACTTACGCGAATGCAGGAGATTTTGTTCTACCGTGAGCTTGATTTTCCTCTGAAAGAAATCCGGATGATTTTATCCTCTCCCGACTATGACAAGCAAAATGCACTGAAAGAGCAGAAGCGGCTTCTGACACTTAAAAAAGAGCGCCTTGAATGCCTTATTTCAGCTCTTGACGGCGCAATGAAAGGAGAAATTGTAAATATGAATGTTTTTGATAACAGTGAATTTGAAGCAAAACGCGAGGAATACGCGAAAGAGGCAAAGGAAAAGTGGGGAGATACCGCCGCTTATGAGGAGAGTGCCGAAAAAACCGCAGACTATTCGGCGTACATGTGGGAACAGATAAACTCTGTTATGAATGATAAAATCGCCGAATTTGCAGACTGCAAAAGGAAGGGTTTTGCTCCCGACAGCAAGCAAGCGCAGGCACTTGCGAAAAATTGGCAGGATTTTATCACCGAGAATTACTATACTTGCACCAAAGAAATTCTCGCCTCGCTTGGCGAGATGTATGTTGCCGACCAACGATTCCTGAAAAACATTGATCGTCACGGTAACGGTACAGCACGGTTTATGAGTGACGCAATAAAGGCATATTGCAAATAATTGTGCTTTTTACAGACTATAAGACGAAGCAGTTTTTTGCTTCGGCTTGTCCGATGCTTTACAATAGATAAAATATGTGCAATTTCGGCGATGATTTTAAATAAAAATTTATATAATTTTTTACTTGTCTTAAGGCGGCATTTGTGCTATACTTGCTCTCGTATAATTTTTTAGACAAGAGGGGATATTTATGCAAAGTTTGCTTTGTTTATCCGTGGCTCTTTTTGCGGGTCTTATGATGTCAAGACTTGCAAAGTTAGTAAAGCTGCCCGCAGTTACCGCGTATCTTGTTGCGGGTGTGCTTATAGGGCCTTATGTTTTGGGTGCGTTGGGTGTTAAAGGCTTGGGCTTTACAAGTATGACCGATGTTAAGTCGTATGGAATAATAAGCGATGTTGCACTCGGCTTTATCGCCTTTTCAATAGGTAATGAGTTCCGTTTGGCGCAACTTAAAAAAATAGGTAAGCAGGCTACCGTTATAGGCATTTTTCAGGCGGTATTCACAACCTTGCTTGTTGATGCGGTGCTGATAGGCTTGCATTTTGTGATACCCGATAAGTTGCCCCTTCCCGCAGCTATTGTTTTGGGGGCTGTTGCGGCGGCTACTGCGCCTGCGGCAACACTTATGGTGGTGCGACAGTATAAGGCAAAAGGCCCCGTTACCGATATTTTGTTACCTATAGTAGCTCTTGATGACGCCGTAGGTCTTGTTCTGTTTTCGGTGTCTTTCGGTGTGGCAAAGGCTCTTATGAGCGGTGCCGTTGATTTGGTTTCGGTATTGGTTGAACCCATTATTGAGGTCATTTTATCATTGCTTTTGGGTTGTGTTATGGGCGCACTGTTTACTTTTTTCGAAAGGTTTTTCCATTCGCGTTCAAAGCGCCTTTCAATGTCGGTTGCGTTTGTTTTAGCTACCGTTGGGCTTTCACAGTTAGAATTTAAAGTTTTCGGGGTTAATATCGCATTTTCCTCACTTCTTGTTTGCATGATGCTCGGCACGGTATTTTGCAATATATGCGATTTTTCCGAAAACCTTATGGATAGGCTTGACCGTTGGACTGCCCCGACATTTATACTTTTCTTCGTAATAAGCGGCGCGGAGTTTGAACTTTCAATCTTTAAAGACGCTACCATAGTCTTTATAGGCTTGGTTTACATAGTTGCGCGTTGCCTCGGTAAATATTTCGGAGCGCGCATAAGCTCGCAGGCGGTAAAATGCAATCAAAATATTGTAAAGTATTTGGGCTTTACCCTGTTTCCGCAGGCGGGCGTTGCGCTGGGTATGGCAATAAAGGCCAGAACGCTTGGCGAGATGGGCGGAATAATTGCTAATATTACACTGTTTGCGGTGCTTATTTACGAGCTTGTAGGACCTATGATTACCAAGATTTCATTGCTTAAGTCTGGCGAGATAGACCCCGAGGGCGCGTCGAGCGAAAGAAAGAAATAAATAAATAAATAATCAATCAATTAAAAGCAACAGCATTCCAAAAAGCATGGGTGCTGTTGCTCTTATTTTATTTATGTTTAAAAAGGTAAATTTATAACCTAACGGTCAGTTTAGGCGACCGTTGCATATATATTGACAAATTATGAATAATTGTAGTATAATTTAACTTGGTTTATAGTATGATTTTTATTATTATATCTGCTAAGACAGAGGAGAAAATATGTATCGGTACATAAAAAGATTTCTTGATATCGTTTTTGCTTTAACGGCGTTGGTTATTCTTTTGCCCGTTATGGCAATAACTGCTGTTGCCGTAAAAATTGAATCTGCGGGACCTGCACTTTTTAAGCAGGAAAGACTCGGACTTAAAGGAAAAGTTTTTAGGATTTACAAGTTCAGATCTATGTGTCAGGGCGCAGAGCATACCGGCACAGGTGTTTACAGCGGTGCTGACGATATGCGTGTTACAAGGGTAGGAAAGATTATCAGAGCCACAAGTATTGACGAGCTGCCCCAGCTTTTTAATATTATAAAAGGCGATATGAGTTTTATCGGCCCTCGACCGCCGCTTACATATCATCCGTGGCCTATTGAGGAATACACCGAAGAACAGTTACATATGTTTGATGCCCGCCCGGGTATTACAGGTTGGGCGCAGGTCAACGGCAGAAAAGGTGTTGAATGGCACAAGCGAATTGAACTTAACTGTTGGTATGTTGACAATATGTCGCTGTGGCTTGATATAAAAATATTGTTTACAACATTTTTTAAAGTGTTAAAAAATGAAGACAATGTAAATGTCGGTGCAACACTTGTAACCGACAAAACCGAAGAAAAAGAATTTGAGACGGTATAATTATGTCATTAGAGTATTTTTATATAACAAATGATATTGCTGTCGCCAAAGCCTGCGAAAGAGCGGGCGTTGACCGAATTTTTATTGATATGGAATATATCGGCAAGGCCGAACGGCAGGGCGGGCTTGACACAGTGCAAAATCACCATACAGTTCAAGATGTCAAAAACATAAGGGCGGTTATAAATAAAGCTAAACTTCTTGTAAGGGTTAACCCAATATACGATGGCTCTGAAAATGAAATTAACGCTGTTATTGATGCGGGCGCAGATTTTATAATGCTTCCTATGTGGAAGTCGGCAGAAGAGGTTAAGCGTTTTTTCGATATAGTGCGCGGCAGGGTTAAAACAATTCTTTTGCTTGAAACCGATGAAGCGCGTCTGTGCATTGATGAGGTTATAAGGCTTGACGGTGTTGACGAAATATATATAGGCCTTAACGACCTGCATTTGAGTCAGCATAAAAAATTTATGTTTGAGCTTTATACCGACGGAACGGTTGATGAAATTGTATCAAAGTTAAAATCTGCAAATATAAAGTTCGGTATAGGCGGCGTGGGCAGAGTTAATTGCAAAAATCTTCTGCCTGCGGAAAATGTTTTGTGTGAGCATTACAGGCTTGGTTCTTCTATGGTTATTTTAGCGAGAGCGTTTTGTGATTACACAAAATACAGTGTCACCGAATTTGAACAGATAATGACAGAAGGTATTTCACAAAACCGAGAGTTTGAAAAAACTATCGCAGAAAAGCCGTCAGATTACTTTGACAAAGTACATAATGAAACAAAAATAATAATTGAAAAAATTAAGGCGAACAAATGAAACTGCTTTTAACAGGTGCGTTTAAGTGCACAGACGAACAAATTGAATATTTAAAATCTCTTGGTCACGAGATAGTGTTTTTCGGTGACGAAAGAGAAAAGCTTGATTTTGATGTCAGCGATATTGAGGGCGTTATCTGCAACGGACTCTTTGTTTATAACGATATAGAACAGTTCCGTAGCCTAAAGTATATTCAGCTTACAAGCGCAGGCTTCGACCGAGTGCCAATGGACTATATAAATCAACATGGAATAGAAATACATAATGCTCGCGGTGTATATAGTGTGCCTATGGCCGAATTTGCTCTTACCGGTATTTTACAGCTTGTTAAACAATCAAGATTTTTCTATGAAAATCAAAAGCAGCACATTTGGGAAAAATCGAGAACTCTCGGCGAACTTGCAGGTAAAACGGCAGTTATAGTGGGCGCCGGCAATATAGGGTCAGAGGTTGCAAAAAGGCTTAAGGCGTTTGATGTAACCGTTGTCGGAATTGATATAACAACCGACCAAAGACCTTATTTCGATAAAATCGAGCTGCTTAAAAACCTTGATGAACAGCTTAAGGCGGCGGACATTATCGTGATTACACTTCCTTTAACTGATGATACAAAAGGAATGTTTGATAAATCAAAATTCGACTTAATGAAAAACAGTTGCATATTTGTAAATATTGCAAGAGGTCAGTTGGTTGTCGAGAGCGATTTGATTGACGCGTTGAGCAATAAAAAGATTACAGGCGCTGTGCTTGATGTGTTTGAAACCGAACCGCTCAGCAAAGAAAGTCCGCTTTGGGATATGGACAATGTGATTATTACCCCGCACAACAGCTTTGTGGGACAAAACAACAACAAAAGAATGTTTGAAGTTATGATTAGCAATTTGGAGGAAAACAGCAATGAATAAAAAAGTATTATTAACGGCGACTGTTCAAAGTCATATTTGTCAGTTTCATAAGCCACTTATGAAGTTGCTTAAAGAAAACGGCTATGAGGTTCATGTCGCCGCGAAAGACAATTTAGCCGAAAAGAACGGTCTTGCAATGGAATATGCCGATAAGGTGTTCGATGTTCCTTTTACGCGTTCACCAGTTACCAAAGATAATATAAGGGCATATAAGTGCTTAAAACAGATTGTCGAAGAAAATGATTATGATGTAATTCACTGCAATACACCAATGGGTGGTGTTATTACAAGACTGGTGTCTGTTTTTTCTAAAAAGAATCCCCGTATAATTTACACCGCACACGGCTTTCATTTTTATAAAGGCGCGCCCAAAAAGAATTGGCTTATTTATTACCCGATAGAAAAGTTTTTATCACATTTTACCGATACTCTTATAACCATCAATAAAGAAGATTATGCTCTTGCAAGAAAAAAATTTCATGCAAAGAATGTGTGTTATATACCCGGCGTCGGCGTTGATTTAAAAAAATTCAGTAAAAGTGCCGCAGATAAAACTGAAATAAGAAAGAAATTGGATATTTCTGAAAACAGCACGGTATTATTATCTATAGGCGAACTTTCAGAACGTAAAAACCATATTACCGTTTTAGAGGCTTTAAAAATAATAAAAGAAAAAATAGGATTAGAAAATATTAAATATCTTATTTGCGGCAACGGAAAACTTAAAGAATATTTAGAAGGCAAAATTTTGGAATTCGGTTTAGAAGGCAATGTAAAACTTTTAGGATATCGCAGAGATATTCCCGATATCTGTGCAATAACCGATTTGTTTATTTTTCCTTCATTGCAAGAAGGTCTTCCGGTAGCCTTGATGGAATCAATGTCAATGGAATTGCCGTGCGTTGTAAGCCGCATAAGAGGCAACACAGATTTAATTGAAAATGATAAAGGCGGCACTTTGTGCAATGCCCAAAGTTCCGAAGAATTTGCAGATGCTATATCTAATTTGTTGGAAAACCCTGAAAAACGCAAAAAAATGGGTGCATATAACCGAAAAGTTATTGAAAAGTTTTCGGTAGAAAATGTTGTGGAAGAGCTTAAGAAAATTTATTATCTTTAAGATATAACTTAAAAAGCAGGAGGGCTGTTTTATGCCGTTTTTAAGTATAATTATACCTGTATATAACGCCGAAAAATATTTGCAGGCGTGTTTTGACAGCATTAAACGCCAAAGCTTTACCGATTATGAGGTAATTATTATTGATGACGGCGCTACAGACAACAGCCCTGATATTTGCGATAAATATGCAGAAAATGACAATAGGGTAAGGGTTTATCATTTGCAAAACGGCGGTGCTTCAAGGGCGAGAAACATTGGTTTTGATAAGGCAAACGGTAAATATGTATATTGCATTGATAATGACGATTGCGTTTATGATGAAGAGTATTTTACAAAAATATATGACTGTCTGTCAAAAAATGAGGTTGATATATTACAAACCGGCGCAACCTATGTTTCTGACGAACCGAATGCTAAAGAAACGGTAGTTGACTACACCGATGTTCCTGACTTTGCAAGTAACAAAATCGAAGAATATGTTGATTGGCTTGTAAAAAATAAAAAGTATGAAACATCTTGTTGGACCAAAGTTATTAAAACCGATTTTTTGCGAGAAAACAAACTGTATTTTGATGAAAGTCTTGTAGTAGAAGACTTTGATTGGAATATGCGGTTTTTACAGTGCGTTAAAAGTTACGGAATTCTTAAATTGGCAAGCTATATTCATATTTACCGTCAGGGTTCAATTACTTCGGCAAAGGGTGCTAAACGCTACAAAAATTGTATTGACCAAATTGAAACAATTAAAAAATACGCCGATTTATTTCAAACTGAGGGTTTTTCTACGCAATTGAATAAATCACTCCTTTCTTTTCTGACTTATCAGTATTACATAACCATAGGTCTTGCTTCTGAACTTGATAAGGAATATAAAAAAGATATAAAAAATTCTTTAAAGCAAATTAAGTTTATTATTGAGTTCAGCAGCGGAAAACAACAAAAATTATTAAAATCGGTCTATGACTTATTTGGCTTTAATGTTTTAATTTTTGTATCAACTTATTATTATAATCATTTTAGAAAAAGGTGTAGAAAGAAATGAAAATAATTGTGGTTTCGATAGTGCCGTGGAGTCGCGGTAACAATTTCGGTAAAACCTTTTGTGACATATTTGAGGGCATGGAAAATGTTGAGTTTTTGAATATCTATTGTGACAGCGGATTGCCCGATAACAATGTCAACGCAAAATATTATCAAATAACAGTTAATGATATTATAGCAAATTTGCTGCATAAAAATAAAAAGGTCGGCAGAACGGTTGAAGATTTTTCTGCTGCGCATACCCTTTCACAAAAGCAACAGGGGTTTATGGCTAAAATAAAAACAAAAAAATGGCGTATTTTCTTTTGGATTAGGCGTTTTATTTGGTGGATTGGCCGTTGGCGCACCCCCGAGCTTGAAAAAATCATTCGCGATTTTGATGCCGATTTGCTGTTCTTACCCATTTTTAAAGAGAGCTATATGAACTCGGTTCAGCAATATGTTCAAAAAATAAGCGGTAAAAAATCGGTTGCTTATTACGGTGACGATAATTATACATTGAGGTTGTTTTCACTTAATCCTTTCTTTTGGTTTGATAGGTTAACACAACGCGTCACCGTAAAGAAAACCGTTGATAAATGTGAATATATGTATGTTGTGTCCGATATTGAAAAACGCGAGTGTGAACGCGACTTTAAAAAAGACTGCTACATCTGTACCAAGGGCGCCGATTTTTCGGTTGAACCGCCTTTAAAAGCGGCATATCCTAAATTCAAAAAACTGGTATACACCGGCAATTTGGGTAATCACCGTTGGGAAGAGCTTTGGCACATAGGACAGGCATTAGATAAAATTAACCAAGGTCATAAACTTATAATATATTCCGGTACGGAGTTAAGTGATGGTATAAAAGAAAAGTTCAATAGTACAAAAAGTATAGAATTTATGGGCAGGGTATCTGCCGACAAAATACCTGAAATTCAGCAGGACGCCGATGTATTGGTGCATGTTGAGTCATTTAGATTTAAAGAAAGATTATTGGTGCATCAATCATTTTCAACAAAAATAGTTGACCATTTTGCAAGAGCTCGCGCCACCTTTGCGGTGGGGGCTACAGATGTTGCATCAATTGACTACCTACTGAGTCGCGATGCCGCGGTTGTTGCCACTTCGCGCGATGATATTGAACCGAAACTGCGCAAGCTTTTGGGTAATGATGAAGTGCTAAACGAATATGCCCTAAAGGGATTTAATTGCGGCAAGGATAATCATGATATCAATTATATTCAAAAAATGTTCAGAGAACATTTTGAAAAGTATATGGGGGTAAACTCTTGAGAGTTTTATTGATAAACACGATATACGGCAGCAAAAGCAGCGGTAAGTCGCTTGCCGAAATAAAGCAAACCCTTGAAAATGACGGTAACACGGTTTTTGTTGCTACACCTAATTATATTGAGGGTAAAGAATATTACCGAATAGGCAACAAATACGACCACAAACTACACGCTTTTTTGTCAAGATTTTTGGGTTTGCAGGCTTATTTTTCCTGCATTTCTACATACAGGCTTTTAAAACATATTGAAAAAATCAAACCCGATGTCATTCATATTCAGGTAATACACGGCAACTTTATCAATTTCGGTATGTTTATGAAATTTATTTCTAAAAAAAATATACCAACGGTGTTTGTGCTTGATGATTGTTGGTACTTTACGGGCAAGTGTTGCCATTATACCGCCGACAAGTGTTATAAATGGAAAACGGGATGTCACAACTGCGTCAGAAAAAAAGCCGATAACGAAAGCTGGTTTTTTGATTTTTCAAAAAAAATGTATGCCGATAAAAAAAGATATTTCGGCACTTTAAAAAATTATGCCGTAGTGGCAGTGTCAGATTGGTTAAAAAATGAAGCAGAGCAGTCGTATCTTAAATCTGCTAATGTTTTAACCCGCATTTACAATTCGATTGATACCGAGATATTTAAGCCAAGTGATAATGGTTTAAAACTTAAACAACAAATGAATTTACAAGACTGTAAAGTTATTTTGGGTGTTGCAACCGTTTGGAAAGATACCGCTAAGCTCAGCAAGGGTATTGATTTGTTTATAGAACTCGCCGGTATGTTACCGGATGATTATAAAATCATTTTAATAGGTAAAATGGACCCCGAAATTAAACTGCCCGACAATATAATTTCTATAGATTTTGTCGAGGGTCAGGAAAAGCTTGCGCAGTATTACTCTATGGCAGATGTTTTTGTTCAAATGTCAAGTGAAGAAACCTTTGGCAAGGTGACGGCAGAGGCGCTTTGTTGCGGTACACCTGTAATAGTTTTTAACTCTACCGCAAACCCCGAGCTTGTAGGCGAAGGCTGCGGTTATGTTGTTGAAAATAAAAATACCGAGCAGGTTTATGATAAAATTATTGAAATTATAAATAAAGGTAAGCAGTCCTATTCTATGAAATGTCGAGATTTTGCCGTTCAAAACTTTAAATCTACAAACAACACAAACTTATATATTGATTTATATAAAAAGCTTATCAATCAGAGTGAGGAACTGTAATGCTTATTATTTTAGCGTATTTGGCTTTATGCTTAGTGTTATCTTTTATAGCAAAGCAATATCCCAAAACAAGACTTTTTGTTATATTGACTATATTTTTCTTCGGTGTCATAATAAGCGGATATCGCCGATTTGATTTTACCGAAGATAACCTATCGTATATTGACTATTTTATCGAAAATTCAAAAAAATCGCTTTCGCAGTCTTGGCAAGATGTTTTGTCAAAAGACGGTAAGGACCCTTTTTATTATTTTTTGGGTAATGTTTTTAGTAAATTGGGTTTTACTTATCGTGGTTGGTTTGTTTTTATAGCTGCCGTGTATATGGGCGGATTTTGTTATATAACATACAAATACAGTAAAGATTATTTTATAAGCGTGCTTATTTTAGTAACACAGTCTTACTTTTATTTTTCTATGACAGGACTGCGTCAAACCTTGGCAATGGGCGTTTGCTTTTTTGCTTATGATTTTGCGGTAAGAAAAAAACCGATAAAATTTGTTTTAGCGGTCTTTTTAGCGTATTTGTTCCATTCGTCTGCGTTAATATTTGCGGTTTTCTATTTTATAAAAAACTTAAAAATCAATTATAAATATTGGTTTGCTGCAATTATTGCATTGGCAGTATCGTTTTTGTATCCTTCTTTTATAAACAATGTTGTTGAGCGACTTGCTTGGAATGAAGAAATTGCTAAATATGCCGATTCCACAACAGGACTTACTATTTCCGGCTTTATTATTCAATTTTGTATATTACTGTTCTGTTATGTTCTTACCCGTTTTGATGCTAAAAATGACACTTACCGAAAACCGTGGTTTGCCGCAATGGTTGCGGGTCTTGTTATACAGGCGTTTACTGTTAATATTGATAACATTTTCAGAATGGCAATGTATTTTAGCGTTTACGGCACACTTGCTGTGCCCGACGCCATTGAATTGCAAGAGATTAAAAGCCGCCGCTTAACTTTCTGGATTATTACAGCTGTGTTAATGCTATACTTTTTACAGGCATCAAAATTTAGCAATTTTAAACTTCAGTTTGGAGTGTAAATATGAAAAAATTAAGTATAATTTTACCGGTATATAATGTCGAAAAATTTTTACCCGACTGCTTAGATTCTATTTATAATCAAGATATTGCGGAAGATGAGTTTGAAATTATTGCGGTAATTGACGGTTCGCCCGATAATTCAAAAGCCGTTTTGTTAAATTATTCCAAGATACATAAAAATATCACGCTTATTGAACAGGAAAACAGCGGTGTTTCGGTTGCCAGAAACAACGGTTTGCGTAATGCCGAGGGTAAATATATTTGGTTTATAGACCCCGATGATTTAATTGTTAAAAATTGCTTTAAAAAGATATATGAGAGCCTTCAAGAGCACAATGCCGATGTATTTGAATTTGAGTATGATACCTGTGAAGAAGATTATGAATATGAAGGCAAACAAACAGATTTTAAAGTTGACGGCAAAGATAAGGAGGGTGCAACCGCGTCGGGTTGTCTTTTGGTATGCCGAAGAGATTATTTGATTGACAATAATATCTTTTTTAATGAAAAATTAAGCTACGGTGAAGATTATTTATGGGTGTTTCAGGTTAAATACCGCAAGCACATAAACATTTTTACTAACAGCAGTCTTTATATTTACCGTCAAAGAAAAGGCTCGGCAATGCACCAGAAAAGCCGCACAAAAACAAAAAAACATTTTGAAGATATGTTGTTGCTTCACGAGCTGTATGCAGAAGAACAAAAGCGTTGTATTAAAGAGCAGTTATCCGATGAAATTATAAATGAACTTGAACATCGCGGTTTGCTTTGTATAGAAGCAGCCTTGTGGTATTATCTAAAGGTTGCAAACAGTGTAAATGATGCAAAAGAGCTTTTGAAAACGCTTGAACAAAAAGGGTTATACCCTTATAAATTTTCTACCTGGAATTTATTCGGTAAAAACGCAGCGAATAGTTTAAAATATAGGTTAATAACATTTTTGTTTCCGATAAAGGCGTATTATTTGTTCTTGTGCAAAATATATGTTTCAAGACTTAAAACAAAAAAATAATTTCAAAAAATTATGTGAGTATTTATGAAAAATATTAAATTCAGTATAATTGTTGTTTGTTTGAACGAAGAACAAAGAATAGGTGCGACAATACAGTCAATTTTATCTCAAACCTATAAAAACATTGAGATAATAGTAAAAGACGGTTGTTTTACCGATGATACAATTAAAAACATACCCGATGATAACAGAATTAAAATATTTACCGAAAAAGACACTTCGGTTTATGACGGTATGAATCAAGCAATAAAACACATAACCGGTGATTATGTTATGTTTTTGAATTGCGGAGATTTATTGTATGACAATATGGTTTTAAAAAATGTTGCAGAATTTTTTAATAAGAATAATTTAAACCTTAACAGCGTTATATACGGCGATTATTGCAAAGACGGCAAAATATTTAAACAGTGTCCGAAAATTGATAAGCTGTATCTTTTAGAGGCGGGGCTTTGCCATCAAAGCATTTTTATGGGCAGGGCTGCCGTTGAAAGCTTTGAAAGGTTTGATACATCTTTAAAAATATGCGCCGATTACGATTCTATTGTAAAGACATTTTTAAACGGCACAAGGTATTGCTATATTGATATGCCTGTATGCGTTTATGCCGGCGGAGGTATTTCTGAAACGGGCAATGCGATAAATCAGGTAAAAATTGAGGGAAAATTGATTAGGAAAAAATATTTTTCATTTGTCTTTAATATTCTTTATTATTTAATCAGAATAAAGAAAAGAATTGTAAAATAAGTTTAGGGGGATTATGAAATGTCTTTATTTAAAAATAAAACACTTATGATTACAGGCGGTACCGGTTCATTCGGCAATGCAGTTTTAAATCGCTTTTTACAAACCGATATCGGCGAAATTCGTATTTTTTCACGTGATGAAAAAAAGCAGGACGATATGCGCCATGAGTTTCAGGCAAAAATGCCTGAGGTCGCCGATAAAATAAGCTTTTACCTTGGTGATGTGCGTGATATTCAGTCGGTAAAAAATGCTATACACGGGGTTGATTATATATTTCACGCAGCGGCACTCAAGCAGGTGCCTTCCTGCGAATTTTTCCCGCTCGAAGCGGTAAAGACCAACGTGCTCGGCACCGATAACGTGCTCACCGCCGCGATCAACGCCGGCGTGAAAACGGTCATCTGCCTTTCCACCGATAAAGCGGCTTATCCCGTAAACGCCATGGGTACGAGCAAGGCGATGATGGGAAAGGTCATCGTGGCGAAATCCCGCACGGTGGATCCCGCGAAAACCAAGATCTGCTGCACCCGCTACGGCAACGTGATGTGTTCCCGCGGGTCGGTCATTCCGCTGTGGATCGAACAGATCCGCGCGCACGAACCCATCACCGTTACCGAACCGGAAATGACGCGGTTCATCATGTCTTTGGAAGAGGCGGTCGATCTGGTGCTTTTCGCCTTCGAACACGGCGTATCGGGCGATATTTTGGTGCAGAAGGCGCCCGCGTGCACCATCCAAACGCAGGTAGAGGCGGTGTGCGAACTTTTCGGCGGGGATAAGAATTCCGTCAAAGTCATCGGCATCCGCCACGGCGAAAAGATGTACGAAACGCTTTTGACCAACGAGGAATGCGCGCACGCCGTCGATATGGGCGATTTCTACCGCGTGCCCTGCGACAAACGCGGGCTCAACTACGATAAATATTTCAAACAGGGCAATCCCGAACGCAACACGCTTTCGGAATTCAATTCGAGCAACACCGAACAACTCACGGTGGAAGAAGTCAAGGAAAAACTGCTGAAACTCGATTATATCAAAGAAGCGCTCGGCAAAAAGGGGACGTTATGAAGAAGATACTGATCACGGGGGCGAACGGATTCGTCGGAAAAAATCTTACGGCAACTTTAAACGCGGTGAAGGAGGGCAAGGACAAAAGTTTTTCCCTTTCGCCCGATCTCGAATTGTTTTTATACGATGTGGACAGCGACAAATCGCTGCTCGATACATACTGCCGCGAATGCGATTTCGTGGTGCATCTCGCCGGCATCAACCGCCCGCAGGATCCCGCGGAGTTCATGAAGGGCAATTTCGGGTTTACGGACGAGTTGCTGGATCTGCTCGCCAAGCACAACAACAAAGCGCCCGTGGCGATGAGTTCTTCCATTCAGGCGGAACTCGACAACGACTACGGCAAAAGCAAAAAGGCGGGGGAGGAGCGGCTCTTTCAATACGGGGAGGAACAGGGCGTAAAGGTGTACGTGTACCGTTTTCCCAACCTGTTCGGCAAGTGGTGCCGCCCCAATTACAACAGCGTGGTGGCTACGTTCTGCAACAATGTCGCGCGGGGGCTGGATATCCGCGTGAACGACAGAAACACCGAACTCACCCTCGTGTATATCGACGACATCGTTCGGGCGATCATCGAACTCATCGCCGCGGACGGCGAGGAGGAGAGCGGCTATGTGTTCGTGCATAAGGAATACCGCGTAACGCTGGGGAAGATCGCCGATCTGATCATGTCCTTCAAAGCCTCGCGGGAAACGGGGCTGGTGCCCGATCTTTCCGATCCCTTCGTGAAAAAACTGCACGCGACCTACACGAGCTATATTCCGGAAGGCGAATTTGCCTACCCCCTTGCCGTGCATGCGGACGAGCGCGGCAGTTTTACCGAGATTTTGCGCACGAAGGGCGCGGGGC
>ERZ780149.1378-NODE-1378-length-26963-cov-7.998848_pt1 | contig 26963 bp, 23 predicted proteins | sample MGYA00511367_ERZ780149 | MGnify/ENA primary metagenome ERZ780149 (study PRJEB29588, sample SAMEA2153852) | human gut metagenome | biome: human gut; feature: human-associated habitat; material: faeces | place: Denmark | collected 2008/2010 ... | reverse complement strand
AACTCCTATGCGGTGGATTAATACAAAAAAGAAAGTGTGGAGTTGTTCGTTATCTATCACGAGGTTCTGACAAAACCCAAAGACGAATAAGAAACAATACCCCACACCGAATAGTATATATCGCATGATATATGCCTATATGCGGTGATGAGCGTTGTCGTTATCCTCGTCTTTGTAGAAACTGTCAGATTTCGTGATAAGGATTAGCGAAACACTTTCACTAAACTAATATGTTACCGCCCATTAGGACGATGCCACAAAGTTAGAAAATGTTTCTCAATACGCAACACTCTTGGGGTATTGTAGTTGCAAAGTTCTCTAAAACAAAGCATCTTTCCAATAGCACGGCTTATGGATTCAAAACTTTGTTATCTGTAAATTGGAGTAGAAGATTTTGTTGTTACACCTGCATAAACCCTGTAATTATGAGTGGCAGATAGTTCGTGGTTACAATAATCGACTTTACGCCAACATAAAAACAGAAATTAGAGGTTACAAAATCTCCTCGAATTTGCAAAGCCCCTAATCTCTGTAATTTACAAATTTGCTATGTCGATATGCAGGCCGTGTTTCACTCTCCTGCAATCTTCTGTATCACGCTATCCATGCAGATAGACTGTCCGCTCGCTAACCTGCCCCACCAACAGCAACCGTATTCCTCAATGATAACCTCTCCCTCTCGCTTCAGACGTTCTGCCAGCCAGCTGTCAACCAACCACCATTCCATCACATCACCCACAAAGGGATAGATATATTCTTCTGGTAGCAGGTGCTTGTTCAGCATTTCATCCACAACTGCGGTTTGATTCGTCAGTACGCAGTTCTCCACTAATCGCCGTGCAGTCATAATAGGTGCTGTTGTGTGGCGATATTACGGAGCCATTGATTAGCGAATGTCGTGTGGTCTGCCTGTAAACGACGGTTCAGCAAAATGCCCTCGTCTGTCCATCTAACGCTGTACTGCTCCATACCCATATAATCGTTACGGTAATAGTAGGGAACGAATTGTTGGCTTTCTTTGTGCAGGGCGATAATCATTTCAGGGTCACGCATGACATCTCCGTTCTGCCGTCCATAATGAGCCAGCGAAATGTGGTTGTACTTGTCTGTTCGGTCAATGATTTCGATATGAACAGGCATATACACTCCGCCTGTGTTGTCAATCTTTGTGGTTTGTAGGGCCAATAATCCTCGTAAGATTTCTGCCGCCTTTTTGTCCAATGTTTTCATGGCTTTTTTATTGATTTCACATTAGATAAGGGGAGGGGGCTTTGATCTGTTACTCTGTTCGTGGAAGGCATATAACTAAATTCAAACAAACATTAACATATTTCTAAAATTATGGCTACTTTTGTAAAAATGCATAAGATGAAAGGACATATATTTACTTTTGGACAGGTATACACAATTCGGGATTTAAATCTACCTTCTCGAAAATTGAATCAAGATTTTAGAGATAAGGTTAAGATCGTTTTTATTGACGATGAAAAATTTGTTTATTATGATGAATTAATTCGCAGTGGATTCCATATAACCCACTATGAAGATGTACCTGACCTCCAGACATTAGGCGAATTTGGTGTTATTATTTGTGATATAAAAGGGGTTGGAAAGGCATTTAATTCTCCATCTGAAGGGGCTTATTTAATCAGAGAATTGAAGAAACGTTATCCCTATAAAATCTTTGCAGCTTATACAGGTTCAACTTATGATATTTCACTAAATAGCTATCTTGAAGGTGTTCATATTATCAAAAAAGATATTGAGATTGATGATTGGTGTACCGAAATAGATCTACTAATTAAAAAATCTGTTGATCCTCGTATTATATGGGAAACTATTAGAAATACCCTTATTAAAGAGGAGGTTCCCACTTTAATGATTGCTAAGCTGGAAAATGATTATGTTGATATACTTATCAACAAAGGTGGTAATTTCAGAGAATTTCCTTCAGAAAAAACCTTAAAAGTCAGTTCTGATGTGCGGTCAATAATACAATCTTTAGTTGCTAACGTTATATTTAGTATCATTGCATGAATTTATTTCCTTTTTCCTATCGAATAACTGCTGGTGGGGACATAATGTCAGGCATACTTTTCGATACACCTAAATTTTGTTGTACAAATAAAAACAACCCTAAGTGTAAACGCTTTTATCAAAGTTTGAAAAAAACGGGTATATATCAATGTCCATATGGTTTTGGAGTTGAGGTATTAGATTGGGCAGGGAAGAATATAATTTTCACTTGCCTAAATGTGGAGAAAATATCCGACAGAAATTCTATACGTAAACATTTAAAAACATCGGAATTCTATCCGCGTATTTCCACATTAGACTATCAAAGATATAAAGATAGTTTTACATCCATAATTTCAGAAAATAAAAATGCTTTTGATTTATCTGTAAACAATACAATTGAAACAGAAAAACTAAAAGAGAAAAAAGAATTGTTGGAAAATACAATTCATGAAATAAGAAAGTTGAATACCCAGTTGAAAGGTGTTACATCAAAATTAACAGCTGCTCTTTCCAACATAAGAAATCGGACAGATTATATCGAGTCACTAAATTTAGACGTATACTCTATTTCTAATTTAATGACCATCAGATTAGATACTTATGATTTGGAGGTTAATCCAGAATTGAATTTGGATGCAGGAAAAAAGCCCATAGCTATATATAAAAAAATTGAAAAAGTCTATAAATGTTTACGAGGTGACATCCAAAAAAAGAATTTGAATGTCAAATTGGAGGGCCAATCTCACAATTCCTTTAATGCTAATAATCTGATTGAAATAGCTTTTTTCATCATTTTGGATAATGCCATAAAATATTCACCAAAGGGGAAAGATATAATAATCACATTTAATGAAAAGGAGGATAGTTTGCAACTGAAATTCAACAATTTTGGATTAAGGCCATCTGACGAGGAAAAAAAGTTATTATTTAACAGAGGGCAGAGAGGGAAAATAGCGATTGAGCAAGATATTGAGGGAAGAGGTCTTGGTTTGTACTTATTACATCAAATCTGTGCTTCAAATAATGTCGAATTAAAATTAGATATTGGAACAGAAAATTATTATGAAAATGGAATAAGGTATTCCCCCTTTATCGTTAAATTATTCTTTAGAAAAATGATAATACCATATGAAGAATAACTCATTAGCATATATGATCTAAAAATGCGAAACCGCTGAAAATCTCTTTGTTCTGCTCGTTCTGTTTATTTCGTTCCAATATCTCCCGATACCGCTCCTGCATATCGAGAGCCGTTATAAAGTAGGGCAACGATACCTTATCAGGCAGGTTCTTGCATCGTTTATCGAGTTGGTAGGTAATGCTTATTGGCTCTGTTCTCGATAAGCCTATTGCATTATACTTGGTAAGCAGTACGGACATCGCCCGTTTATCCCACTTGGGAGCAGCAACACCTTTCATCTTGCAGAACTCGCATATCTCTTTATAAATCCCTGCATTGGTCTTTTTAACCGAGGAATTGATAAAACAGCCTGCTGTCAGTTCGTAGCCGTTAGAAATAGGCTTTATAAGCCCTAATTGCTGACACTCTTTAATAAGGGCTGTTATCGTATTTCTCGATAAACCGATACTCTTTGCAATTTGGGATATACTTCATTGAATGGTATCCGTATTATTAAGGCAGATTGCCTTTAATAAGAGCAGAAAGCCTGCAATCTTGGCGGGATAGTTCCTCTTAAAGTAACTGTTATCGAGGAAGAAATAGTTGCTCTTTTCTGGCTTTATATAGTAGGAATTTCGCTTTATAAATCCTCTGTCTGCATCTTCTTTAATGATGGTCTGCACGGTCAGACAACCTGCATCCTTTAAGCGTTTAATAACACGGCGGATGGTTCGTTCATCCAAGCCTGTAAGCAGGGATAGTTTTTCTTCTGTTATATGGGATATGTTCGTCTTGTGATTGGAGCAATATTTAATGGTTGCTCACACGTAAATATCAGTAGGCTTACTGTTGCCCGTCTGAAAGTTCACGATTGATTTGGGGATTACTGTATAATTCATCGTTAGCAATGGAATTTTGATTGTTCGTAAATATGATTTCTTTTAAGTGTAGCAGTTTACGGAAGCAGGCCACGCCGTAATGCTCTTTGGCCTGTTTGCGGTTATCGAATCACCTGCGGTCTTTGATATGGTAGTACATGGTCGGTACGACTTTAATAGGTAGTGTATAAGTAGGTAATGTATATATAGGACACTTTTGAGCAGTTTGCATAGGACAGATTTGAGCAACTGTCTATTCCATCATTCAAAAACCTACTATCTCTTTAATTGGAATCTTCCACATTTTCTGATTCTGAAATACATTCTTTATAGGAAATCTTCATTTCACACTCAAAAAATGTGGTAAAGGATTTCACCGCATTTTTTCTGTGTGTGAAATATCTTTTTATAAGGGAATTTCATTTCCGACACAAAAAATATGCGACTATCAACCAAAGACAAGGACAGCATATAATGCCATTCTTATCCGTCCTATAACATATTTTCTATGGAAGAAACAAGAATTACCCTTGTCTGTGAAATGATATGCAAAGGTATAAAGCATTTTATCTAAATCCAAATATTTAACATAATATTTTCAAGAAATTTTGCAAGAAAATTCGCTACCTTTGAAAATAACCTTAAACTATCTGCATTATGGAGATTTACGAATATGTGCATAGCATCGGGAACCGAATGTTCCCTGCATACGAAATCGAGGAGGACGGAAAGGAATACCAAGTCGATACCGCTTGCACAATTGATTTTATCGTACCGCATAGGGACGGACAACTGGATATGTCGAAATTCCCTTTTACCAAAAAGCAGTTCTTGGAGAACACGTCAGTAATTCGTTCGTTACAGGCATTGGGCATCAACATCGAAAAATTCTGGGTGGCATTGCTCTTTGTTTATTACCTTACACAGAAGAAAACCGAGAACGTAATGGCGATTCCTGCACCTGCTTTCGACCAGTTCCGAGCGTTCGCCAAGTATCTCCATGCCAATCCTGATGCCAAAATTCGTATCTGGCGGGGGCGTGAACACGGTGTAACCATCGAATCACAAGAGGCAATACTGATGTTGGGGGCTATTTTGGCAGAAAATTCTGCCACACTCTTTGCCAATCTGTCACGCAATGTGGAGTTTGGTTTGGGCGATTTCTCGATCAATTTGAAAGATTGCTACAAAATTACCTTTGTTGTTGCGTGTCTGCTACCATTTCTGGAGCAATTCAAGGCCGAGGATAAACGCAGTACAAATCCTACCCAAGTTTCATATAATCTTATGCTCTTAATCTCTCGCATCGTCTATATGTTCGGCTATACGGAGAATAAGAAATATCTTGATAATGACGAAAATATAAAAGCTATCTGGCAACGATACAAGGACGAAGAATGGCATACCATAGGGAGTGGTTTATATTGATAATCTCTTAATTTAGATGGAATGGGACGGCAATAAGCCGTCCTTTTTTATGCTGTAAATTAAGGGGTAACAGAAATAATACACTTTTCTGCTATCCGACAATAATTTGTGACACAATGAGTTATGCATGATATTCGATGGTATTACAAACAGAAACGCAAACGAACGCTCCTTGACATACACCCCTCTTCTCGGTTGGGAGGGAATATCCGAACCGAAAGGCCGAGGGTCGAATCGAACGATGGAACGGTGATGGGAGTTTGCCAATGCCACCATCCGACCGTCCGACGAGCTGGCAAGAGCTCACCAGTCAGACCCTACGCCGAGAAACAAACATAACTAATACCAAATACTTATATAAATAACCATTTTGACCTCGTGGGTGGAGGTAAACCCACACCGATTAATATGAAGCAGTTAGTTATTTCTTCTGTAGAACTCAATCGTAATTTCGCCTTTGTTAAAGGCAACCGTCAGATCAATGCAAAGGCTGTTGCTGCCAAAGTAAAATCCATCCGAGAATATGGGCAGTTGTCGCCTATCACAGTAGTTAAGGGAGAGGATGTCTACCTTTCGGGAGGGCACTTGGTCGATCTGGATGGAAATGATATTCCAGACGAACAGACCGAAAATTATTTTGCCGTGCTGGACGGTCAGCATCGTTTGATGGCCTGCTTAAAACTGGGGATGAACTTGGACAACCTCGTAATTGCCGAGCCGTTGAATGTAGAGATGTCCATCGTGGCGTTAATTGCAGAAATGAATATATGTACCACCGCATGGAAAGGCACGGATTATATGGCCGCACCCTGCATGGCACTTGAAATAAAAGAGAATGAGGTATTCGAATTTGCGCTGGAATTACGGCGTAAGAATTATCCGCTCTCGACTATCTCGCAGTGGTGTCTTGGGAAGAACACACTGAAACCTCGTGATTTCGTAAACGCCATAAAAGAGAAAAAATTACCCAAAGCATTTGAGAATACCGCATGGTATCAACGGAGCATCAATTGGTATCGGGTGGCACAAGAGAAATTCAGTGAAACTTTCTTGGCAAAAAAATACTTGATAGGATATATTATTGATCAGGGCCGTGAAGCGAAAGACCCCACGGCATTTTACGCTCAAATAGAGGAAAGGATCGAGCAATTAACAGACGAACAGGCTAAACTTATTATGAATCCTCCCAAAGGGTTGGTAACACGTGAGCAGTTAATTGTGGATAATCTTGTCGAATACCTCGGTCGATGATGTCACCATATACTAATAATAGGAAAGAGGAGGTCGGTTACCGTATTGGCCGCCGACCTCCAAACTCCTATAACAAGTGTTGCATAGCCGCGTCGATTTGGCTGTTTTCGAAAGAATCCAAATAAATCTGTGTGGTGGACAAATCGGAATGACCGAGCGATTCGGAAATGATGGCAATGTTCACTCCTGACCTTTTCAGCACGGTCGCAAACGTATGCCGAGCAACATAGGTAGTCAGATGTTCGATGCCAACCCGCTGCCCGATTTTGCGTAACCAACGATTCGTGTTCGTCAGCACCTTATGCGTTCGGTCATATCTCTGCTGTTCCGTCCTATGCACACGGCGGTCGAGTATCGGAAAAATATAATCTTCATCCGTCTGTCCTTGTCGCTGGTATTTGACAATGATATTCCGCATTTCTTCCGTCAGCAGAAAATTGATAGGTTTGCCCGTTTTCTTGCGAACGTATTGCACCCGACCGTCCCGTACATTCCCGTATTTCAGCAGGGCGATGTCTGCAAAGTTAATCCCTGCTCCGAAATAGCTGAACACGAAAATATCCCGTGCTAATCGTTCGGAGGGATAGCCTTGCGACAAATCGAGTGCAATAACCTTGCGCACGTCCTCTTTCGCAATGGCCCGTTTCTTCGTCCGCGTATCGAATTTGCTGACTTTATAGGCATCGAACGGGTAATAATCCCGTTTCACCAACTGCAATTCTACCGCCTTGTTGAACACGCTACGCAACGTCCGAAAGAGTTGGCTGATGGTCGTATCACCGCAACCGCTCGTCCGTAACCAATTCTCGTAACGACGCAACCACACGGCGTCAATGTCGCTGAACGGGATTTGCAACCGCTGCCCCGTGAATTTCAGCAACGATGTACGGGAGTATTTGTAAACGCCTGCATTGCCGAGTTTACCGCTGCGTTTCATGTCGTCAATCAGTTTATCGTACAATTCGACCACCGTAGCGCAACGGACTTGGTTATGAAAATGGGACACGAGCGTTTCCACCGTGTATTCACGTTGCTGGGAGGTCATTTCGACAATCAAATCGTTGTATTCCGCCGTTTTTGCGGCTATCAGCCGTTCGATTTGCTCTTTGTTGGGACAATTCCGTTTGGGCTTGCCTTTCTCGAAATCCCAAAACTTTTCGTGCAGGGAAAGGCCGAGCGAAACGTATTTGCGTTTGCGGTCTTTCGTAACTCGGAGCATTAAAGGAAATGTGCCGTCTTTGAGCGGCTTGGACTTGTAACAAACAACCTCTACGGTAGCTTTCATCGTGTAAATCTCGGTTTACACACTGGTTTACACAAACGGGCAAAAAACGTGTAAACCGACCACGGAGGCACACAAAAGAAAAACGACCTACATTGCTGTAAGTCGTTGATTTTCAGTTGTGGGAGCTGAGGGATTCGAACCCCCGACCCTCTGCTTGTAAGGCAGACGCTCTGAACCAGCTGAGCTAAGCTCCCCTAAAAATGGCTTGGGACTGCAAAGGCAATCTTCCGATCACCCTCCGGACCACCCTTTTACGGACGACCCCTTGCAGGCGTTTTTTGAAAGAACCTTTACGCAACCCTCGCGCATCTGCGCCTGAACAAGGACTTGAACCTAGGACCCCATGATTAACAGTCATGTGCTCTAACCAACTGAGCTATTCAGGCATTTCGAAACGGGTTATCCCGTCGTTTCGGAGTGCAAATATATAGCAATTTTTCATTCCCGCAAAATTATTGCACGATTTTTTCGCAAAAAAAGTATCTTTGCATGTCGCACAAATCATAAAGAAATGATCCCGAATCGCGTTATTTTCCTTATTCTCTTGACACTATGCGCCTTAACGGCCTCAGCGCAGGAACATCTGTCTTTTCGGCCCGATACGTGGGACTTCGGCACGATCCGCGAAACCGACGGCCGCGTCAGCCACACGTTCACGGGTGTCAACCGCGGCGACAGCCCTCTGGTGATCCTCGACGTGGTGACCACCTGCGGCTGCACGGTCCCCGATTTCTCAAAGAAACCGATCCTTCCGGGCGAAAAGACGCAGATCACCGTCACCTACGACCCCGCCAACCGCCCCGGCTCATTCACCAAGGAGCTGTGGGTCTACTCTTCGGAGAAGCGGAAAATCGCCACGCTCACCGTGCAGGGGAGCGTCATCCCGCGGCAGAAAACCGTCGAGGAGCTCTACCCCGTCGATGCCGGCGGAGGGCTGCGGCTGGCCTCGACGCTCAACGCCTTCTCCTATATTTATCCGGGGCGGCAGGTGCAGGCGGCGATCGGCTACGCGAACACCTCGAAACGCCCGGTCCGCCTCGAACTGCGGCCCGAAACCACGAGCGGAGCGCTTCGGACCAACTATCCGAAACAGATCGCGCCGGGCGAACGGGGTGAAATCAACTTCACCTACCTCATCCCCGCCGACAAACCCCGCTACGGGACCGTGCGCGACGCGCTGGAGGTCCTGATCGACGGACGGAGCAACGGCACGACGCTCGTCACCCACGGCATCGGCGTCGATCCGCAGCCCGCGGATGCAACACAAAACGCCCCGAAAGCCGATTTTTCGGAAAATATCCTTAAATTTGGACCGGTCAAACATGCGGGACCAGTCCGGAAAAAGCACTTTACGCTTTCGAACGCGGGCGGCGCGGAGCTGATCGTGCGGGCCGTCGAAGGCGAGGGACACGTGGCCACGACACTCGCCCCGGGGCAGAAAATCGCCCCCGGAGATTCGCTGCGCTGCGAAATTCTGCTCGATCCCCGGACGCAGGACTACGGCATCGTGACCGAACACCTCGTGGTGGTGACCAACGACCCCGTGCGGCCCATGCGGCGCATCCGGGTGACGGCAATCATCGAAGAGTGACACACAAACACACAACGGATATAATGTACCCCATTCTTGAAAAAAGACTCCTCGCAGAGGGCATCTGGCTGATGAAGGTCCTCGCACCGCGCGTGGCCCGCTCGGCGCAGCCCGGACAATTCGTCATCGTGCGCGTCGACGAACACGGCGAGCGCATTCCGCTAACGATCTCCGATTTCGACGCTGCGGAGGGCAGCGTGACCATCGTCACGCAGGCCATCGGCGCCTCGACGCGCAAAATCTGCGCACTGAACGAGGGCGATGCCCTCGCCGACTTCGCAGGTCCGCTGGGCCACCCTTCGGAATTCGTCAAAATGCCCGTCGAAGAGCTGCGCCCACGCCGCTACCTCTTCGTGGCGGGCGGCGTGGGCACGGCCCCGGTCTACCCGCAGGTCAAATGGCTCCGGGAACACGGCGTGAAGGCCGACGTCATCATCGGCGCCAAGACACGCGACATGCTGATCTACACCGACGCCATGCGCGCCGTAGCCGAAAACCTCCATATCGCCACCGACGACGGTTCGGAGGGTTTCAAGGGACTCGTGACGGCGCTGATCGGGGAACTGATCGAAAAAGAGGGCAGACACTACGACGAATGCGTGGCCATCGGCCCGATGATTATGATGAAGTTCGTGGCCCTCACCACGAAGAAGTACGCGCTGAAAACCACCGTGTCGCTCAATGCGCTGATGGTCGACGGCACGGGCATGTGCGGCGCCTGCCGCGTGACGGTCGGCGGCCGGACGCGCTTCACGTGCGTCGACGGCCCGGAGTTCGACGCCCACGAGGTCGATTTCGACGAGGCGATGCGCCGGCAGGGCATGTACCGCACCCAGGAGCAGCGCGCCGCGGCGATCGAGGCCGAGCGCGAGGCCGGACACGTATGTAAGATCGGATTGGACAAGTAGGAAGGTGAAAGGTATTTTAGCGACGGAGACCATGCAGAATATATAATTATCTCCCGCATAGAACTTCCCTCTTTTAACTTTTCACTTTTAACCTTTAACCTTTCACTTTTAACCTTTAACCTGCTATCACATGGCAAACAAAATACCCCGCGTGCCGGTGCGCGAACAGGACCCGGCGATCCGTGCGACCAATTTCGAGGAGGTCTGCTACGGCTACAACCTCGAAGAGGCCACACTCGAAGCTTCGCGCTGCCTGCGCTGCAAGAATCCCCGCTGCGTGGCGGCCTGCCCCGTAGGCATCCGCATCCCCGACTTCATCGCCGCCCTGCACGAAGGGCGGTTGCAGGAGGCAGCCGACATCATCTCCGAGGACAGTTCGCTGCCGTCGATCTGCGGCCGCGTCTGCCCGCAGGAGAGCCAGTGCGAAGGCTCGTGCATCCTGGGTATCAAGAGCGAACCGGTCGCCGTGGGCAAGCTCGAACGCTTCGTCGGCGACTGGAAACTCGAACACGGCGCCCCCGTGCAGCCTGCCGCCGTGCGCAACGGCCGCAAGGGCGCCGTCATCGGCAGCGGCCCGGCCGGGCTGGCCTGCGCCAGCGACCTGGCCCGCATGGGCTACGAAGTGAAGATTTTCGAGGCGCTGCACAAGGTGGGCGGCGTGCTGGTTTACGGCATTCCCGAATTCCGCCTCCCGAAGGAGCGGATCGTGGCGCGCGAGATCGCCCAGGTCGAACGGCTGGGCGTCGGGATCGAGACCGACGTGATCGTGGGCCGCACCGTGACGATCGACTCGCTGCTGGACGACGAAGGCTATGACGCCGTATTCATCGGCTCGGGCGCCGGGCTGCCCCGCTTCATGGGCATCCCGGGCGAGAACCTCAACGGCGTGGTTTCGGCCAACGAGTTCCTCACGCGGGCCAACCTGATGCATGCCTACGACAAGGCGTACGACACCCCGATCTACGTCGGACAGCGCGTCGTGGTCGTAGGCGGCGGCAACGTGGCGATGGACGCCGTGCGCACGGCCAAACGGCTGGGCGCCGAGGCCACGATCGTCTACCGCCGTTCGGAAAAAGAGCTTCCGGCGCGCGTCGAGGAGGTCCACCACGCCAAGGAGGAGGGCATCCGCTTCCGCATGCTGACCAACCCCACCGCAGTCCTCGGCGACGAAAAAGGCTGGGTGACGGGTCTGCGGTGCGTGGAGATGGAGCTGGGCGAACCCGACGAAAGCGGCCGCCGCTCGCCGGTGGTAAAGGAGGGCTCGGAGTTCGAAATCGAATGCGACGTGGTGATCATGGCGCTGGGAACCTCGCCCAATCCGCTGCTGGCCGCCACGACCGCCGGTCTGGAAACCACCCGCCGCGGCTGCATCACGGCCGACGAGCGCGGCGCGACGACCCGTCCGGGCGTCTTCGCGGGCGGCGACGCCGTGACGGGCGCCGCGACGGTCATCCTGGCCATGGGCGCGGGACGCACCGCGGCCAAAGCCATCGACGAATATGTAAAATCACGTGCAAACGGCACACATTAAGCGAGAGTTCCGTATATTAGCTGCAACATGCAAATCCGATAAATCCGACACCATGAACAACATCAAATCCCTGATCGCCGCACTGACTTTCGCCGGCCTGACGGCCTGTGCCGACAACAGCCCCAAAACCTTCTCGGGATTCATCACCGACGCCTCGATGAACACCGTCACCGTCCGTGCGCTGACCGACGAGAGCACCTGCACCTTCGCGACCACGGACGCCGACAAGAGCGACGCCAACGGCCTGCTGCTCGGCGCCCCCGTCACCGTAGACTACACGGGCAAGCTGAAGGACGGAACCGCCGCCACGAAGATCGCGACCGATCCCACCTACGCCGAAGCCGTCGGCAAATGGACGATGCCCGACCCGATTGCTCCCGAAGGCGTCATGGGCGTCGAGATCATGGTCGAAGGCGCAGCCAGGTCGATCAACATGGCGACGCTGGTCTACACCTCGTGGGAACTTCAAGGCGAGGCGGACAAAATCCTGCTCAAGGGCCAGAGCCTCGGCAACGGCCAGACCATCGACTTCACCCAGACGGGCATGATCGCCAAAACGGCCGACGGGAACTACACCCTCACGATCGAGGGCACGGGCACGGTCTACACCAAGGCCAAGCAGTAAACAGCTTTTCCGCCCCGAAAAGCCAGCGCCTCCGGACTTCCGGGGGCGCTTTCGTTTCCGGGAGGGTCCGGCGTCCGTTTTTCCCCGAAAATAGCGGCTCCGACGCTTGCTAAATCCGTGCTAAATGCGTAAATTTGTGGCTACTAACCCGTTTATCCGAACCATGAACAAAATTCTGACGGGAGCCTTGCTGCTCCTCTTTTCCTCCAGCGCCGCGGCGCAGACACCCCGCGACTCGATTGCATTCGCCTCCGCCCAATGGCGCACGGCCGACCTCGGCGGCGGCGCCGAATGCCGCTACGCCCAGATCGACATGTTCGGGTCGCGGCAGAGCATCTCCGTCGCCACCTACCCCGGACGCAGGTTCACCACCTCGATCGTCCACCTCGATCGCAGGGCCGAGTCCACGAGCGATCTGGGGAAGGCCGCCGGCGCGGAGATCGCCGTCAACGGCAGCTACTTCAACGTCAAAACCTTCGAACCGGTCACCTTCGTCCTGCTCGACAGGAAGATCGTGGGACGCACCACCCCCGAGGAGGCATTCCGCACCAACGGCGTCATCGCCTTCAAGGACCGCAAGGGCCGCCGGATGGAGATCTTCCCGTGCGACACGACGCAGTATGCCGACGTGGCGCGCCGCTACCGCTCGGCGCTGGCCGCAGGCCCGGTGCTGATCGACGGCGGCAAGGTGGTCGAATACACCTCCGGAAGCAGTTTCTACACGCGCCGCCATCCCCGGACGCTGATCGGCAAACGGGCCGACGGCACGGTGGTGATGGCCGTGATCGACGGGCGTTTCAAAGGCCAGGGCGACGGCGCGACCATCGCCGAAACAGCCTACATCGCACGCCAGTTAGGTCTTACCGAGGCGCTGAACCTCGACGGCGGCGGCTCTTCGACGCTCTGGACGGCGCAGGAAGGCGTCCTCAACCATCCCTATGACAACCGCCGCTTCGACCACGAGGGCGAGCGCGGGGTCCCCAACTGCATCGTGGTCCGCAGGTGACCGGCCAGCGGCCCGGAATCAAAGAACGCGGTTTGATGAAGTTGCATCAAACCGCGTTCTCATTTAACCCGACCGTCCTTATTGCTTCGACTGCACGTACTGTTCGTACAACCGGTCGTAACAAGCCTTCAACTGCGGGAACTCCGCCTTCTTCACCTCGTACATGAAGACGCCCCGGTAGTGCGCATCCTCGTACAGGGCCTTCAGGATCGCCGTCCAGTCGTTGTCGCCCCGGCCCTGGCCCGGCAGTTCGTGACACTCGCTGCGGCCGTCGCCGTCGCTGACGTGAATCGTCCTCACCCGGCGTCCGAGCGCACTGATCAGCAGTTCGGGATTGTCGATGTGGTTGGTGTCGACCGCGGCGTCCACCTCCCGGGGCACGAGCGACATGATGTGCAGCACCTCTTCGACCGTACGGCCCAGCGGGCGTTCGTAGTTCCCGTCCTTGACCAGTTCGTAGCCCAGCATGTTCTCGATCACCACCCGGGCGCCGATCTTCTTCGCATCGGGAAGCAACTCCCCGACCGAGCGCACCAGCTGCGCGATCCGCGCGTCGCGCTCCCCATGCCCGAGATACCAGCTAGGGTGGAACAGCACGATCCGCGGCGACAGGATCTTGCAGAAGCGCAGCACGCGGCGGTGCAGTTCGACACTCCGCTGCCGCACGGCCTCGTCCGTCTGCGAGAGGTCGATCTCGCGGCCGAAAGGCATGTGCACCGACCAGATTTCGATTCCGGCGCGCTTGAGGTCGCGCTTCAGCTGACGGCAGCGCGCCTCGATCTGCCGATCGTCGGTCATCTCCTTGTTCAGGAACAACGTCGACGCGCTGATCTCGATGGCGTCGATGCCTGCCCTCTTCGCCTCGGCGAAGGTTTCGTAGGTCCAGTTCGTCACCGGGCCGAAAATCCCGGACGAGGAACCCACCTTCAGCCGCGGCGGCTGCCCGGCAAACACCGGGATTGTGCATAGGACTGCAAGCAGCAGCAGTCCGGTTCTGTAAAGTTTCATAACTGTAAAGATCATAAAAAAGTCGGGCCGATGCAAAACCACACCTCCTTGCGGGGCGGCCGGACGCCGCGACAGATAAAAGGGGCGTTACGACCCCAAAGATACAAAAAAAAAGGGGCGCACCGAGAAAGCACGCCCCCTGTGAACAGATTTATTTCACGACGGCTCCGATCACCGTCTTGCCCGTGCGCGAAGCGCCGGTCTGGTCGATGGCGCTGACCGCCTCGCCGAAGGCCGGATCGAGCGTCTCGCCCAGGATCTTCAGTTCCGAAGCGGACATGCCGTACTGGCGCGCCGGATTCGCGTCGCCGAGCAGCACGCAGGTCTTCGTCGCACCGCCGTTGTCGCCCAGCGGGCTGAGCATCGAGGCAGGATCGAACGCCGCGCCTGCGACAGCCATACCGTCGGCATTGTAGACCGTGCCTCCGATAATGGAGTTGGCGACCTTGTAGCTGGCGTCCTTGAACCAGGCGACATCGTCGGCCGCGCCGTCCGTCGTATTGCCCGAGATCAGCGTATTGTAGACCTCGATGGCCCCTCCGACGGCAGCCTGCTGCAATCCCGCGCCGTTTCCGACCGTCACCGTCGTGTTGCCGGCAATCGTACAGCTGACGATCACCGCCTTGCTCGGCTTGGCCGCCGTGCCGTAGACCGCGATACCGCCGCCCTTTCCGGAATGGTTGCCATAGACCGTCGAATTGACAATCACCAGGTTGCCGTTTTCGCGGACGTAGATACCGCCGCCGTTCTTGGTGGCATGTTCGGGGTTGACGCTGTTGTTCGAGATCGTGGTGTTGCTGATCAGCACATTGGTCTTGCCGCCCGTGTCGCCGAAGATATACATGCAGATACCGACGCCCGAGGTCTTGTTGTTGTTGAACGTACAGTTGTTGATCCGCAGCAGTTTGGCTCCGTCGGCCCACAGACAGCCGCCGTTGTATGCCGCCGTCGACTTGGTCGCATTGTCGGCAACCACGCAGTTGTCGAACAACGCCTCGGCTCCGGCGTCGACACGGATGGCGCCCATGCGGATGTCCGTATTGTCGACGATCTTGCAGTTGAGGATGTCCACCGTCGCGTTGCCGATGAAAATGCCCGCGCCGTAACTCTGGTAGAACTTCACGCCGCCTATCGTCGTGCTGCCCACCGATCCGAACTGCGACGAACCGTTCTTGATCGTGAATCCGTCGAGCGAAGCCTTCATGCCGTTCATCTTGGCCGCCGTCACCGCAACCACGTGGCATACGGCGTGGTCGCCGTCCAGAATCGTCTCGTTCGCCACGGGATCAGCCACGGCGCCCTCGGCCGCATCGGCCGGATAGCCGCCGATCATCGAGAAGTTGCTGTGGATTTCGAACGTGTTGTCCAGCGCGGTCTTCATACCCGTCAGCGGAACCGAAGGCACGTAGGAACCCGCAGCCACATGGATCACGTCGCCGTTCATCGCCTGGTCGATCGCGTTGGCCAGCGTGGTCGCCGTCTCCCATGTCAGGCCGTCCTTGTCGGCCGAGCCGTCGGTCTTGACATAGTAGTGCGTCGCCAGGTCCGAAGCGCTCGCAGCGGCCTGCGTCACGGGCAGCGTGACGTTCTCGCCCTTGATGACATAGGCCGAGATCGTCGCCGTGCGTTCGTCGAGCGTACGGTTTGCGGCCACGGTCACCGTGATCGTGGCGTCGCCCGGTCCGTACGACGGATCGAACGACACCCAGTCCTTGTCGCATTCGATGCGCCACGGAAGGTTCGATTTGATCGAAAGTTCGTAGTCCTTGGTGGCCTTCTCCGCGGTGATGCTCGTCTCCACGAACGACAGTTCGGGCGTCTCGGGAGTAAAGGCCGTATCGTCGCTAAAATCCTGGCAGGCTCCCAGCGCCGCGCATGCGGCCGTCAGGAGCAGGTATTGAAATATCGTTTTCATCGGTTCCGTCTTTTATTGTTCAACAATCGCCAGTCCGGTCGCCACCTTGCGCATGACCCCGCCCTGGTCGGTCGGCCAGTTCAGCAGTTTGAGTTCGCCCTCCGCGCCGTCGCGAGCGATGAAGGTCGACGAGCCGCCGCCGTCGAGGTTGAGCGCGTCGCTGGCTCCGCAGGCCGACATCAGGTTCATCAGGTCCAGCAGGTCGGCGCCGTTCGAATAGTAGAAGTTACGGCCGTCGACCACCATCAGGTAGACCTCCTTGCCGTCCTGCGACACGCCGATCGCCGTACGCGGTTCCATGTTCGCCACCGGCATCGTGTTGCCGCTCTGGTCCAGCTGCTCGCCGTTCTTGAGCAGCAGCGTGCTGCGGCCGCAGACCGCTTCGCGGACGATGTCCTTGCGAAGAGCGTACTCCTCCTCCGTGAAGCAGCGGGCCCTGTTGTCCTTCGTGATCACGAAGACGTTGCAGTCCGTACGGCTGAACGAAGTCTTCACCGCCACGCCGTCGCGGTAGCATACGCCGTAGGGGATGTAGGTCGTCGTATTGAAGAAGTCGGCGTTCGTGCCGCCCAAAACCTTCTTCCCGTTCTTCTGCATCGCCTCGAGCTGCTTCATAATCGTCTGGCCGGTGCCCACCTGGTTCTTGTCGTCGGCGAGCGTCGTGCGCAGGGTGATTTTGTCGCTCAGGGCGATCTTGAACAGGAACAGCTGCATGGCCAGTCCGTCGTCGGCCAGAAATGCCATCTCCAGCACGTCCACGCCGTCGGCCAGGTTGTAGGTCCTGTCGCTCTTCACGTGAGCCACATACCCGTTCGATCCGTCGACGATGCTCTGTCCCCAGGCCGTCTGGGCGGTCGTGTCGAACTTGGCGTATTCGTCGAAAGCATTCGAATTGTCGCACGCAGCAAGCAGCCACACGCACAACAGCATTCCGATCATATATCTGTATGTTTTCATCGTTTTATCGTTTTATGCATATTGGACAATCCCGCTAATAACCCGGATTATTCGGTTTGAGGTTCGGATTGTAAAGCAACTCCCGGCTCGGAAGCGGCATCAGGCATTGGTAGTCCTTCGTGCCGAGCGTCTGCGTAGCCTTTCCGGTCCGCACGAGGTCGTACCAGCGGAAACCCTCGGCGAGGAACTCCAGACGGCGCTCCTGAAGCACCGCGTCGAGAAAATCGGCTTCGTTCCCCGGACTCACCCTGTCGAGGCCGCGCTTTTCCCGCAGTTCGTTGAGACGATCCAGACCTCCGTTCAGCCCCTGCGCCTCGGCGCTGATCAGGTACATTTCGGCCAGACGCGAAATCACCACGGGGTCCGACCCGGTCTGCCCGCTGGGGTATTTGTTGACGAAGTTCAGGTTGTCGAGCGTGGTGATCGACACCTCCTTGCGCAGGTCGTTGTCGGCGTACATCGTCATCACGTCGCCCGCGGGACGGTAGTTGTAACTGCCCTTGTTGGGGTGGTTGTAGGAGTAGAACTGGTTGGAAATCTTGATCGACGAACCGTCCTCGGTCAGACACGAGAAGGCGAAGATCACCTCCTTGTTGGCCTTCGAGCGGAAAATCTTGTCGAAGTCGTCGAGTGCGTAGTTCGGATTGGCGATCAGGCTCTCGGCCAGCTCCTTGGCCTCTCCCTTCTTGCCCAGATAGAGTTTCACGCGCGCTTTCAGGGCCGTCACGGCGGCGGGCGACACGTAGTAGAAACTGTCGGCGCTCAACCCGTTCAGGAAGCCCGAAGCCGCGTCGAGATCCTCCTCGACCAGCTCCCAGGCCATCGAGGCCGGGTCGCGCGAAACCTTGGCCTGGGTGTTCTGCCGCAGGACGGGCACGTCGCCGAAGCGGGTCACCAGACAGAGGTAAATATACGCCCGGAAATAGCGGCACTCGCCCAGCACCCGGTTCCGCGTGGGGCTGTCGGCCAGCCCCTCGGCGATCGACATGACGTTGTTCACCTGCAAAAGCGCCTTGTAGTAGCCGTTCCACTGGCTGCTGACAAACGTATGCAGCGCATTGGAAAGCGAGTTGATCAGGTCGATCGGGCGGCCCGTGCTGGTCATCAGCTCACCGCCGAAGAGGTCGAACGCGATGTAGGAGTAGTAGGTAGGTCCCTCCTGGACCTTATTGTACATTCCGATGCGCAGCGCCTCGATGTCGTCGGAGCCGACCACCGTCGGGGAGACCGCCGAATGCGGCTCGATGTCGAGCATGCCGCTGCAAGCACCCATCAGGGGCAGCAAGGCAAACAAGATGATTTTATGCAACGATTTCATGATTGTCGGATTTAGAAAGTGATGTTTACGCCTAACTTGAAGATGCGCGGCTGGGGAACGCCGTCGTTATCCTCGCCGTAGAAGCGCGGATCGAGATTGACGCTCGTCTCGGGGTCCCAGCCGGGATAGCGCGAGCAGAGGAAGACGTTGTCGCCCTGGGCATAGACCCGGAGTCCCTTGAGGTGGATTTTCGAAACCAGCCGCTGCGGGAAGGTGTATCCCAGCGTCACCGAGCGCAGGCGGATGAACGAACCGTCGGTCAGGTACATCGTCGAGTTCTTGCCGTTCCAGCCGCTGTACGAGTAGATCGCGCGCGGGTATTTGTCCGACGTGCCGGGTCCCGTCCAGCGGTTGTCGGCATAGGCTTTCAGCAGCGAGCGGGTATAGCCGGGCTTGGAGCCGTGGATCATCCACGACGCATACACGTCGTTTCCGTAGCTGTACGTAAAGAAGAGGCTCAATTCCAGCCCTTTGTACTTGAAGGTGTTGTTCCAGCCGCCCGAGAATTTGGGGTTGGGGTTGCCCGTGACGATACGGTCGTCGTCCGTGATGTTCCCGTCGCCGTTGCGGTCCCAGTACTTGACGTCGCCGGCGCGCACGCCCTTGTCGTAGAGCGCCTGCGGCACCTCGCCGTCGTACTGGTAGATGCCGTCCGTGCGGAAGATGTACCACGAACCCACCGTCCGGCCGAGTTTCAGCGCGCGGTTGGCGCCGATCGACAGCAGGTCGTCTTCGAGCAGCGACGTCAGCTTGTTGACGTTGCGGGCGATGTTGAACGACGAACTCCACAGCACCTTGCCCAGATTGAGGTGGGTGTTGATCGTGAACTCGACACCCTTGTTGCGCATCGACCCGATGTTGCTCAGGATCGAGGTCTCGCCCGTCGTGGCGTGCACGGGCTTCGAGTAGAGCAGGTTGTTCGTGTTCTTCAGGTAAACGTCTGCGATCATGTTGATCTTGCCGCCCAGGAAGCTCAGGTCGAATCCGGCGTTGTACTGGTCGGCGGTCTCCCACGTCAGACGGTCGTTGCCGCTCGACGAAATGGCGATGCCGCTCTGGCCGCCGTAGTTGACGCCGCCGCTGATCAGGGCCTGCCAGCCGTAGTTGCTGATTCCGTCCTGGTTACCCGTGCGGCCGTAGCTGGCGCGGATCTTCAGGTCGGTCTTCTCGGCGTTCCAGAACGACTCGTTCGAGACGTTCCAGCCGACCGACACCGAGGGGAACCAGCCCCAGCGGCAGTCGGGCGCGAAGCGCGACGAACCGTCGGTACGGATCGTGGCATTGACCACGTAACGGTCCTTGTAGGCGAGGCTCAAGCGGGCGAAATAGGATTCGATGGCATATTCCGACAGTCCGGCGCTGGCATCGACGATGTTGGCGGCCACGCTCGCCACGTCGAACGCCGGCGAGGGATAGTTCTGCGCATCGATGTACGACGTGCGGCTCCTGGTCTTGAGGAACGAGTGACCCACCATGGCCCCGAGTTCGAAATCTTCGCCGATCTTGCGGTTATAGTTGGCGTAGAGGTCGATCGTGTTGGTCATCACGAACCGGTTCCGGTCCAGAATGCGGCCCTTGTCGGCGGCATAGGGGTGGTTCTGGTTGTAATAGATGTAGTCGTAGGTGTAGGCCGAGTCGTTGTTGTACGACGCCCTGACCGTCAGCCCCTTGATGATCTGCGCCTCGGCCCAGAACGAACCGATGAAGCGGTAGTTGTCCGTATAGGAGGTCTCCTCGGAGAGAATCTGCACGGCATTGTGCAGCAGCAGTTCGTCGGTTCCGCCCGTGTAATAGCCGCCGTTGGGTTTGTAGGGACGGTCGAAGGGACGCTGCTGCACGGCGCGTCCGATGATCGTCGATCCGAGATCGGCTCCCGGGATACGGTTGTTGTGCAGGTAGTTGCCGCTGATGTTGGCGCCCACCTTCAGCCATTTGAACATTTCGTGGTTGATATTCGACTTGAGGTTGACCTTCGAGATGTCGTTCGTCTTGATGACGCCCTCCTGGTAGTTGTAGCTGCCCGAAAGGTAGTATTTGGTCTTGGCGTTGCCGCCCGAAAACGACAGGTCGAGGTAGTGCGACTGCCCGAGCCGGGTGATCAGGTCGAGCCAGTCGGTGTCGGGCATGTCTCCGTAGGGATTGCGGATGGGCTTGACATATCCCGAGCTGTTGACCGTGAAGCCGTTCTGGCGGTTGTAGTTGTCGACGCCCTCGTTGAAGACCTCGACGTACTGCTTCGAACCGACGTATTCGCGGCGCCCGGTGTTGGGAAACTGCGTGATGCTGAAGCCGTAGTTGACCTTGACCTCCGATTTGCCCTCGCGGCCCTGCTTGGTGGTGATCAGCACGACGCCGTTGGTGGCGCGCGAGCCGTAGATCGCGGCCGAAGCGGCGTCCTTCAGCACCTCGATCGACTCGATGTCCGTGAGGTTGAGCGTCGCCAGCGAACTCATGTTCTCGCCGAACGAATAGAGCGACGCCGAGTTGTTCGACAGCGGAATGCCGTCGATCACGTAAAGCGGCTCGTTGCTGGCGCTGAGCGACGACGAACCGCGGATGCTCATCTTCTCGGCCGAGCCGAGGTTACCCGAACTGGTCGAGATCGACACGCCGGCGATGCGGCCCTGAAGGAGTTCCGAGGGCGACATCACGCTGCGCATGTTCTCCTCGGTGGGCTTGAACTGGCTGATGGCGTTGGTCACCAGGCTGCGGCGCTGCGTGCCGTAACCGACCACGACCACCTCGTCGAGGGCCATGTTGTCGTTTTCGAGCCGGACCTCATAGAACCGTGCCGGATCGTCCACCGCAACCTCCCTGGTCTTCAGGCCGAGGTAGGAGACGATCAGGCGGACATCCGTGCGCGCCCCGATCCGTACGGAGAACGAGCCGTCGAGGTCGGTGGTGGCGCCGATCGTCGTGCCGTCGACGATCACCGTGGCGCCGGTGATCGGATTCCCGGCGCTGTCTTTCACGACGCCCTTCACGACGGCATTGGCCGAAGCGCGGGCCGCGGCGTCCCGCTTCGCGGGGGCGGACATGATGGCGATCATCTTGCCCTCGACGCTGCTCACGACGTTCTGTCCGGCGAACATCTTCCCGACGACCGCGCCGATCTCCTCGTTTTTGACATCGAGGGTGATCTTCTTGTTCACATCGGCATCCTTCGTCTTGATGACGAACGAGTAGCCGTAATCCTTTTGCAGGCGTTCGATCGCCGCCTTGACGGTCGCATTGCGGACCGACAGGCTCACCTTCTGGGCCGAGGCCGCGGAGGCCTGGAACAGGAAGCACAGAAGTGCGGCAAGCGTGATCAAACTTTTGACGGAAGGTAAAAGTTTATTCATTACGTTAAGATTTGAAGTTTTGAGAAATAGGTCATTAAAGATTCCGTTCGTTCTGTGTACTACATGATATGGTTATTTTAGGGGTGGCGATATGTAATATACCTCGGCTTCCCTGCGCACCGAGAAAAGGCGATCCTTGTTGAGCGCATCGAGGATTTCGTCGAGCGACTCCTCGTTGACGAACGAGGCGTAGTAGGTCTCGTCGCACAGCGATTTGTCCGTGACGACGATCTCGACGGCGAAGTGGCGGCGCAGGTCGGCGACGATGTCGCCCAGGGTCTGCTCCACGAAGAAGAAGTTGTCGTTGTCGATCCAGTTCGCATAGGAATCGGGATCGAAATTGAGGAAGTCGATGTGATTGTTGGTCTTGTTGAAACGGAGGATGTCTCCGGGCGCGAGGGTGAGTTTCCCGTTCATCTTCGACGCCTTGATGCCTACCGACACCTTGCCGCGCACCAGACTCACCTCCGACTTGGCGTCCTCCTGGTAGGATTTGAGGTTGAACTGCGTGCCGAGCACCTTCACCTCCAGCCGGTCGGCGGAGACGATGAACGGGCGGTCCTCGTCGCGGCGGACGTCGGCGAACATCTCGCCCGACAGGTAGACCTGCCTCATCGAGCGGTTGAACTGCTTGGGATAGATGAGTTTCGTACCGGCGTTGAGCCACACGTGCGTGCTGTCGGGCAGCACGATCTCGCGGCGCTCGCCCATGCCGGCATAGACCTCCACCCACTCGCGCGGGGTGTTGGCCTGATGCCTGTAATGGAGCGCCAGAACGACGGCGGCAACGGCGGCGGCGTATTCGATTATACGGAGGGACCACCGCCACCGCCGGAGGTTACCGCTGCGGGGGGGGGGAATTCGGGGCGGGGCATGCCGCGAGGATCGAGTCCAGCTTACGCCGCACGCGCTCCTTGCCCTCGGGATCGTACTCGGTCTCGGTAGCGTCCAGCAGGTCGCTGAACAGCTGGTCCAGCCCCGGGTCCTTCAGCCGCTCCCGCAGCCACATGCGCACCTGCTGCGCCTCGGCTTCCGTGCAGTTGTCCCGCATGTAGGCAAGCAGCTGTTCACGCGACATATTTTTCTTGGTATCCATAGGTTTCGTCTTGTTTTCAGAAGAACAGCACAAAAAAGAGCGTCACGACGGAGATCGTCTTGCGGATCTGCTTGATCGCCAGGTCGACGTGCTTTTCGACCGTGCGGATCGAGAGGTTCAGCGCCCGGGCGATCTCGGCATTGGTCATGTTGCGGTCGTAGCGCATGGCGAATATCTCGCGCCGCTTGTCGGGCATCGAACGCATCACCGAGTCGATGAACCCGACCCGTTCGCGCACGTCCACGTAGTCGTAAATGTCCGTATCGCCGTCGGCGACGTTGAGCATCGCATCGTTGATGTCGCTGCGCAGCATGTTGTACCGCAGCCGCATGTAGTCGAAAAGTTCGTTGCGCGTGGCGACCAGCAGGTAATTGCGCACCGACAGTTCGGGATTGACCTGCTCCTTGCGCATCCACATTTTGACGAAGACGTTCTGGATGATGTCCTCCGCCACGGAAGAGTCCTTGACGATATGCCTGGCGAAGGTGTGCAGCAGGTCGTAGTAGCGGTCGAAAAGCACTCCGAAGGCTGCCTTGTCGCCGCCGCGCATCATCACGACAAGCTCCGAATCCCGTAAACGATTCTGCATGTCCGTCAGTATTTGCTCATGTCCGTAACCGCATAGGGCGTCCGGCAGGCCTCCAGCGCCGCCCGGATCGCCACCGGGGCGTTGGCGTCGGTAACCGGCGTCGAATAACCCGTCGTCGAGGTGCTGGAGGTCGAATAGCGGTAGCCGTTTCCCTCGACGCTGACGCCCGTGCAGGGCGTGACGAGCGTCCGGAACACCGTCGCGGCGGCCGCGTAACGGCTGATTCCGTAGTCCATGTGGTAGGAGTCGCGCGTAAGGTCCATCCCGTTGTCCCTGTTCAGCGACGAGGTCCGCAGGTTCTGGAGCGACGTTCCCGAGGGGATCACGATGTCGATGCAGGTCTGGGCGGTGATCTTCCGCACCTGGGCCACGATCGCCTCGAACATCGCCTGCTGGTTGGCGAAATACTTCGGATAATGGGAGTGGTAGGCTCCGTAGGCCTGGGCCATGATGTAGCCGATCGTGGGCCGGTCGAGGGGCTGCGCCTGCTGGATGTAGTCGCAAAGTCCGGAAATCGCGCCCCGCTCGGTCCCGTCCCACTCCCACGCATAGTACGAACCGGTGTGCTCCTGCAACGTCACGATGTCCCACGTATCCGACTCGACGATGCTCTTGAGCGAACGGTTCAGCGTCCCTTCGTTCTCCCACTTCGTCGCTCCCGGCTCGCAGTAATAATAGGTGCAGATGTCCGGCGCGGCATAGTTCTCGAAAAATTCGGGCAGCTTATAGCCGCCGTGATAGGCCCGCACCATCCGGACATGGGTGATTCCGGCGCTTTTCAACATGCCCGGCAGATGCTCCGTGGCATCGACCGTAAAACTGTTGCCGATAAAGAGTATCTTGAGGGATTTGCCTCCCGCCGGCAGCGGCGGGTTGAACGGAGCCGTTAAGCTCGCTCCCGATCCGGATCCCCTCGCCGTCGGCGAAGACGAAGCAGACGTATTTCCCCGTGTCGAGCACGCAGCGCAGCGCAACGGCTCCGCCCGCAGGAGCGGCCGTGCCCGTGTCGGCCCCGTCGAAAGCGATCGTTCCGCCGGCCGTCAGCGTCACCGCGGGCGACGCCCCGCCCCGCAGGGCCTCCGCGTCGGCTTTCACCGGCGTCGCAACGCCGTCGGCCGCCCAGTAACCGCCGCCGTTCACCGTAAAGAAGGGAATCGCCTCTTTCCGAACGCCCCGCGTCGCGGCGCCCTTGAAGCCGAACTTCAGCACCCTTCCGGCGGTCGTCGTCACCGACTCGGCGTAATTGCAGGCTTCAACGCGCGCTTTCAGGTAGGCTTTCATCTCGTCGGTCGAGCCGAACAGGTCGACCGACTCCTCCCCGGAGACCTTTTGGGTGACGGGCACGACGGCCGGTTCCGCACCGCCGTATGCGATCGTCAGCGACGAGGTGCGCTGCTGCGCCAAAGGATTCGCCTGCGCGGTGATTCCGACCTTCGCACTCCCCGTGCCTTCCGCCGGAACGGCTTCCAGCCACTCGTCGTCGCACACGATCGTCCAATGCCCCGTCGTCGAGATGCTCAACTGCAAGGTCGTTTTCCCGGCCTCGAAATTCAGCGAAGCCGGAACTGCATAGAATCTGACATCGGGATTTCCGTCGTCGTCCTTGCCGGAAGAGCAGCCGGCGGCGGCCGCAAACAAGGTGAAAATCAGCAGGTAAAAAAGAAGTTTCTTCATAAGTTCATCAGGTCGGTTATAATAAGTACGAATGAGGCGAACCCTCTACGTAACCGAAAATGCAATTTCACGGAAATGAAACACGGCTCCCCGGAACCGGAGCGGTGAATAAGGCGAAATAAAACTCCGGACGGGAACCGGAGGCCTGCTTTCAGCCCCGGTTCCCGTCCGATATCGCTCCGTAAGGTCACCCCTGAATCGGATTATGGATTCAATCGGTTTATCCGTTTCCGGGACATTCCGGCAAGCTGCCAGTGATTTCGGCCACCCGCCGGGCCGCCATTTCGGGCGTAACGGCTTTCAGGCAGCGGTAGTCGCCGTAGCGGCAGGGCTTGTTGCCGAAGACCGAGCAGGGACGGCACGCCATGTCGGCCTGCAAAACGTTCCCGGGCGAAACCCCGTAGCCCAGAAAACCCAGCCCGGGATGCGTCGCGCCCCATACCGACACCACGGGCGTCGCGACGAGCGACGCCAGGTGCATCACCAGCGAATCCATCGTCACCACGCAGTCCAGGTTGGCGATGAGGTCCATCTCCCCGGCGAAACGGACCTTGCCGTACAAGGCCGTGACGTTGGGATACGTGCGTTCCATCTCCTCGGCGAACGCCTGTTCGGCGCCTCCGCCTCCGTGGATGAAAACCCGCCCGTAACGCTCCGAGAGCATCCGCACGAGTTCGCGGCTCTGCTCCTCGGGATAGGTCTTGCCCCGGTGTGCGGAGAAGGGTGCGAAGCCCACCCACACGCCGTGTTTCTCCCCGAAGGGATTGGGGCGGTCCCGGCGCACGGCGGGCGCAGGGTCGTCCAGCACGAATCCCAGCCTCCGGAAAACGTCGCAGTAGCGCAGCACCGTGTGGCGCAGCGGCTCCATGCCGCGGCCGCCGCAGCGGATGAACGCCCGTTTCCCGGCGCGCCCCTTGTCGATATGCGCCGCCGGAACGCCGTGCAGACGCATCGCGAGGCGGAACGCCTTCGAGCGCAGCACGTCGTGCACGTCGGCCACGGCGTCCACGCCCAGCCTCCGGGCCTGGGCGGCCAGCCGCCACATTCCCGCCAGGGAGTGATGGGCGCCTTTTACATCGACGTCGAGAAACCCGACATCCAGCCCTGCGAAAAAGGGCCTGAACATGGCCTGCGTGGCCACCGTGACCCGCAGATCGGGATAAGCGGCCGTCAGCGCACGGAGCGCATGCGGCAGCATCGCCACGTCGCCCATCGCCGAGGTGCGCATCACCAGCAGGTGACACGGAACCGGCGCGCCGCTCCCGGCCGCCGCACCGCCCGCTCGTTCCCCGTTCGGGAGGCCGTTCGCCGTCCCCACGCTATTTTTTCTGCCCATAGAGCACCGGATTCAGTGCCGGGTCGTTGTACATTTTCATCTGTTTGTAGGTCTTCATGTACTTGCGGCCCGCCTCGATGTCCT
>ERZ780149.1376-NODE-1376-length-26985-cov-3.845785_pt1 | contig 26985 bp, 23 predicted proteins | sample MGYA00511367_ERZ780149 | MGnify/ENA primary metagenome ERZ780149 (study PRJEB29588, sample SAMEA2153852) | human gut metagenome | biome: human gut; feature: human-associated habitat; material: faeces | place: Denmark | collected 2008/2010 ... | reverse complement strand
ATAGAACAGTCTTATTGCATAAAACTCGATATTTATAAATCACACTGCTTCGCAGTGAGGGGTTGTCGCACTAAGTGATTAGTGTGGCAGCCCCTTCTAATGCCAACTGCGTCCTGCCGCCGAGGCGAAGCCGAGGGACGCTGCTTTGTCGAGGGGGCACTGCCTTGTCAAGGGGACGCTGCTTTGTCAAGGGGGCACTGCCTTTCTGGCATTACGGTCAAATCCTAGGTTTTTCTTCTAGTTGTACCGTAATTTCTTCCTCTTTTTTGCCACTTTTTTACAATTTTTGTTTTTTTACGGTATTTTGCCTTGTTTCACGCAGAATAATACCGTAATAATTTCCGCTTTTTTACAATTGTTTCCTATTATTTACAAATTTTACGGTAAAACCGCGTTCTGTAAAAAACTTTTTACCGTAATTCTTTTTGAGCGACTTCCCCCCCCACGCAGACAGTTGTGCAATTGCGACTTATTTTTCTAAAAGTAATGGAAAAACCCCTTGACACCCACCAAAATCCATGATATGATAGCAAAGGTACAAAAAGCAGAGTTATCCACTCTCACCTTGCCGCAATTGCGCGCGCAATGGTCAAACCAATTTTTTCATACATTTGAATGAAGAATTTCTGTGGATAGCTGGCTTTAAAAACAGTTATCTTTTTTTATTTCATTTGGAGGTGCGAATCATCAGCGAATTAATGATTAATGAGCAGATCCGTGACAAAGAAGTCCGCGTGATCGGCCAGGACGGAGAACAGCTTGGAATTATGTCAGCCAAAGAGGCTTATTTGATGGCAAAAAATGCAGAACTTGATCTGGTTAAAATTGCCCCGGGTGCCAAACCACCGGTATGCAAGATTATCAATTACGGAAAATACCGTTATGAGCAGGCTAGACGTGAAAAGGAAGCAAAGAAAAAACAAAAAACCATCGATGTGAAAGAAATTCGTCTTTCACCAAACATTGATACTAACGATTTGAATACCAAATCCAATCAGGCTCGTAAATTCTTGTCCAAGGGAGACAAAGTGAAAGTTACGCTTCGTTTCCGCGGCCGTGAGATGGCACATAAGGATGTTGGTCGTGAAGTGCTGAACGCATTTTTTGAGAAATTGGAAGATGTGGCAGTTATCGACAAAGATCCGAAGATGGAAGGAAGAAGCATGATCATGTTTTTAACAGCCGCAAAATAATGATAGAGCATTTGGCACTATCAAATATAAATGGAGGAAATACATTATGGCAAATCAGAAAATGAAAACAAAAAGAGCCGCTGCAAAGCGATTCAAAGTAACTGGAACAGGTAAACTGGTTCGTAATAAGGCATACAAAAGCCACATTTTGACAAAAAAAACAACAAAGAGAAAAAGAAATCTCAGAAAATCTACTTTGGTTGATGAGACAAACGTTAAGACAATGAAGAAGATTATGCCTTACGCATAATGATGGGTTACTTGAACGCAATTAGGAGGTAAATAGAAATGGCTAGAATTAAAGGCGGATTAAACGCAAAGAAAAAACATAAAAGAGTTTTGAAATTAGCAAAGGGTTACAGAGGCGCTAGATCTAAACAGTATCGTGTTGCAAAACAGTCTGTTATGCGTGCTTTGGAGACATCTTATACAGGTAGAAAACAGAGAAAAAGACAGTTCAGACAGCTTTGGATCGCTCGTATCAACGCAGCAGCCCGCATCAATGGACTTTCTTACAGCAAATTCATGCATGGCTTGAAACTTGCAAGCGTTGATGTGAACCGCAAGATGCTTTCTGAGATGGCTATCAGCGATCCGGAAGGATTTGCTACATTGGTAGAAGTTGCGAAAAGCAAACTTGCATAAGACAGAACAATAACAATGAATCATAAGGGTACTTCAGATATTGAGGTGCCCTTTCTATTTGACTTAAGGGGGAAATGACATGGCATCGCAAAAAAATAAAAAACAACTGGTATGGCTTCTTTTGACAGCTTTATTTTTCACGCAAATGCCTGCAAATGAGGCAAAAGCGCAGACGACACTTCCATCCGGGACACCATATCCTGCAGTCTCATCCGCGCCGTCGCAAATTCCGACTACAACTGTAGAACCAAATATGCCATTATATACACCAGCCGGCATATCTCCGACGCCATCTGCCGATGTGCTTCCTTCGACGACACCGACTGTCACGCCGGCAGCGACGTCATTTACCCTGTTAAATAAAAATGTCTCGAAGCATGTCAGCAAAAAGAAAGTGCAATATCAGATCCATTCGTATGTGACGGACACTGTGGCGTTGAAAACATCATTGAAAGCCACATTTGAACCGATTGGCGAGACCGTTTCGCTGTGCCGCCGCGGAATATTGAAAATAGAAAAAAACGGACAGGTAAAATGCTTGAAAAAAGGGCAGTCCAAAGCACAGAACTGCCAGATAAAGGTGACAGAAGCAGAGGGAGAGCGAATCTTTACCGTAAAAATCCGATTTGACAAGAAACTGGAAAATAAAGGGAAAAATGCGGAGCTTGTGTATCAGGGAAAACAGGCCCGGATACGCACAAATTATAAAATGAGCCGTTTGACATTGACCTCCTCCAACAAAAAAGCAGCGACCGTTGATAAAAAGGGAAAGATTACGGCGCGCAAAAAAGGAAAGACGACCATAAGTGTAAAAGTCAAAGGCTCTGAAAAAAATGAGATTAAAATACGTATCACGGTAAAAGAGGAGCCGTGGATCGTCAATGTCAAAGACAGCAAGTATACGTATGAGGACATGACGTCAGATCTCAGAAAACTTGCGTGGAAATACCGAGGGAAAGCCTCTTTGCAGAATATCGGAACCAGCGAAGACGGGCGTGCGATCTGGTGCCTCCGCATCGGAAGTCCGTATGCTTCCAAAAAATATTTGATCAATGGTGGAATTCATGCGAGAGAATGGCTCAACTGCCAGATGCTCACACACAAAAGTGAAGAAATTTTGCGGGAATACGCGGATTACAAGAGTGCGCTTAAAGGGAAATGCATTTATATCATTCCGATGATCAATCCGGACGGCGTAACCATTTCCCAATTTGGTTTTGATGCCATCCGCAATCCAAAACTGCGGAAAATCTGTAAAAAGACGAAAAATTCCGCACGGACATGGAAAGGCAACGCCCGTGGGGTAAACTTAAACTTTAACTGTCCGGGCGGCTGGAATAAAAAAGGAAAATCAAAAAAGGCGGACGGACTTTCTTATCCGGGGAAAAAGGCGGCATCCGAAAAGGAAACCCGTGTGATGATGAACTTTGTCAATCGTAATTCGGGTTGGAAGGCATCCTTGAACTATCATTCCACCGGAAGTATTCTTTATTGGAACTACAATGTAGAATCCGAGGCATCGCTCTATGAACGCCAAAAAAACCTTGCGACCAAGGTGAATGGATTTACACACTACCGCCTGATGCCCAAATCCATCAGTACCGATCCGAACGGTGGATTTGGGGACTGGCTCATTTACAATAAGAAAATACCGAATGTGACCGTGGAAACCGGCTCTGTCATGGCGCCGCTGCCACATTCCCAGATGAAAAAAATACAGAAGGAAAATAGCAAACTTTTGAGTTGGTTTGTAAAACAATAAATGCCAAAAAGGTCAAAAAGACCGCCTTATACATCATGGATTTTGTTACCGGATATTGGTAAACTATTTGTAACTATAAAATATTGTGATGTATGTAAGGAGGTTTACGAAATGAACAAAAAATGTTTACAAAGACAACAGCTATGCTCTTGGCAGCGGCTGTTGTGGCGTCGGGAATTCCGGCAAATGAAACGGAAGCTGCCAAAAAGCCGAAACTCAGCAAGACAAAAATTTCAGTTCGGGTTGGAGGCAGCAAAAAAGTTACGATTAAAAATGCCAAAAAAATCAAATGTAAAATGAAAGCAAAGGCAAAGAAAGTCGTAAAGATCACGAAAAAATCTGCGAAAGGTCTTACGGTAAAAGGGCTTAAAGCAGGAAAAGCGAAAATTAATGTGACCATGATCAATGGGAAAAAGAGAGTGAAAAAGACTCTCGTTGTTACAGTAAAATCTGTAAAAGCGCCGGAAGCAAGCAAAGCGCCGGAAGCAAGTAAAGCGCCGGGAGCAAGCAAGGCACCGGGAGCAAGCAAGGCACCGGAAGCAAGCAAGGCACCGGAGACAAGCAAGGCACCGGAAACGAGCAAGGCACCGGAGACAAGCAAGGCACCGGAGACAAGCAAGGCACCGGAAGAAAGCAAGGCACCGGAAGAAAGCAAGGCACCGGAGACAAGTAAGGCACCGGAAACGAGTCAGACACCGACAGAAGCACCAAAAGCACTTGTGATTGAAGGGGATGCCCTTGGAGAAAGCGCAGACTTTACGTATAAGGCAAATGGGGCGGCGCAGTATCAGTCTGTTGGTGTTTTTGAGATTGACAAAACAAGTCTAACAAAAGACAGCACCATTACATTGACATATGAAGCAAAAGAAGGGGATACAGACGTTGCTGACAGCCAGAAGTTTAATGTGGGACTGAAAACAGGAGATAAATGGAATTCACCGGCGGTTTGTGATGTATATGACCAGTCAGGTGGAAAGATTGAGATCTCTATGGATAGCACAAAAATGGAGAAAATCAATGCCGGAGAGAAATTGTACATGCATGTTTCCACCGCGACAGCCGGTTTCAAAGGAACCTTTACATATACAAGTGTAAAAGCCGGTACGGAAAGTCTTGTAAAAGAACTTCCTTCTGCTTATACCTATGTGGAAAACGGATTGAATCAATACGCAGCAACGGCAAAAGTAAATCTGCCGGCAGACGTTGATTTTAGTAAATACAAAACTTGCCGCATTGACTTTACGGCGTCGGATCTTTCTTTTGAATTCCACGGTATCGTGGGTCATAAAGTGAACGGAGCGGAAGTGACGGATCCACAGTATGGTGCAGTATCCAAGGGAATGTTCCAGATTACATTGAATAATGTATTGAAAGAGAACGGGACAGATCCGTTTGTCGTTATCAATGCCGGAAAAGCCGGTTATGCGGGGAAAGTTAAAATCTTGCGTGTGGCACTTTTACCGGAAGGACAGACGGTGCCGGATATTACAATTGAGCCGATTGCGCCTGCTGAAACACCGAAACCATCCGAACCGGAAACGCCGGGCATAGAGACACCGGGAGCAGATACGTCAGACGTCGAAACAGAAGATGTTACGAAGCGGGAAGAGACAAAATTGGTGCTGGAAGGCAGTGCCCTTGGAGAAGGAGCTTCTTTTGCTTACGTGCCAAATGGATTCGCTCAGTATAGTTCGATGGGAGTCTTTGAAATTGATAAGACAAAATTATCTGCCGGATGTAAAATTGTATTGAATTATACAGCTGTGGAGGGTGATACGGATGTTGCAGCCACACAGGGATTCAATATTGGATTAAAAACGGGAGATCAATGGAATTCGCCGGCTGTTCTGGATGCCTATGGAAAAACCGGAGGAAGAGTTGAGATAGAAGTAAATAAAGAGGCTTTTGCCAAAATTGGAGCAGAGGATAAAGTGTATATGCATGTTTCTACAGCAACAGCAGGATTCAAAGGCACATTTACCTATAAGTCCATTATGGTAGGAGATGACAGCTTAGTGAACACACTTCCAAAGGCTGTAAGCTATGTAGAAAGCGGCATGTCTCAGTATGCGCCTACAGCAAAAGTGTTATTGCCGGAAGATATCGATTTTTCAAAATACAGCACTTGCCGAATTGAATTTACGGCATCGGATCCAACATTTGAGTTCCATGGAATTGTGGGACACAAAGTAGAGGGCAAAGAAGTGGCAGATCCGAAATATGGCGTGAACGAAGAAGGCGTATTTGTTGTAAATCTTGATAAAGTCAAAGAGGCAGCGGGAACCAATCCTTATGTTGTTATCAATGCCGGAAAAGCCGGATATGCCGGAAGTGTTACAATAACAAAAATTATTTTTGAAAAATAATTAACAAAAATCAAAAAAATCCTTGACAGAAGGAGAATTATTTGATACAATAGTCAAGCAGTCAAGTCGTGGACGCGGCTTGACTGTGGTATGCGGAGTTGCTGGAATTGGCAGACAGGCATGACTAAGGATCATGTGTCTCAAAGACGTGTGGGTTCAAGTCCCATACTCCGCACGAAGGAGCAAATGCATTATGTGTTTGCTCTTTTTTTGTAGGTACAATGAAAATGAAAGGAAGGGAAAGAAATGAAATTACGAGTATTGGCAGCAGGTTTGATCCTGGGAGTAATGATGACCGGAGGAGTGACACAGGCGGCGACAAAAGACGGACAGAAAGTGGTGGCAATCGATGCCGGACATCAGCTGCGCGGAAACAGTTCGTTGGAGCCAAACGGCCCGGGCTCTTCGACGAAAAAAGCAAAGGTAACATCCGGGACATCGGGAAAAGCAAGCGGACTTGGTGAATATCAGCTGAATCTGCAGGTGGCGAAAAAAGTAAAGAAAGAGCTGGTGGCGAGAGGCTATAAAGTAGTCATGGTGCGCACAAAGCACAATGTCAACATTTCCAACGTAGAGCGTGCAAAAGTGGCAAATGCGGCAAAGGCAGATGCATTTATCCGCATTCATGCGAACTCTTCGGAAAGCACTTCGGTAAGCGGTGCATTGTCAATCGCTCCGACAGGAAACAACAAATATATGTCGAAAAAGGTGCGCAAAGCCAGCCAGAAATTTTCTAAGAAAATGATTCGGAAATATTGTACGGCGACAGGTGCCAAAAACCGCGGAGTAATGTACACCGACACGATGACGGGCATCAATTGGTGCAAAGTCCCTGTTACGATTATTGAGATGGGATTTATGAGCAACCGCGCCGAAGACCTGAAAATGGCATCTGCTTCTTATCAGAAAAAGATGGTAAAAGGAATTGCCGATGGTGTCGATGCCTTTTTGAAATAAAAAGCCTGGGAGAATAAAGTGTAAAAATTGTGTAAAATGCACAAAAAAGATTGACTTTTCGAAAAAAACTTGTTAATATTGAACCATGAAAGGCGATTGTAGCAGCAGTCGCTTTTCTAATCTGTATTCTGGGTGATTTGGAGAAAAATAGTACGTTTTATTGTAGGTAATAGTATGATAATGGTCGGAGTACAATTTTGGAAAACCAAATTGGAGGAATACGCATGGAAAAAGCAAGAAAAAGTCAACAAACAAAGTGGCTGGTAGTTCTTTTGATCACTGCGATGATAGTCGCATTGTGCACGCCGGCCGAACAAAGTGAAGCAGCAAAGAAACCGAGATTATCTAAGAAAACAGTCGTTCTGACTGTTGGAAAATCCAAAAAAGTCAAAGTAAAATATGTCAATAAAAAGACAAAGATTACATGGAAAAGCAAGAATAAAAAAATTGCAACGGTTAGCAAAACCGGAAAGATAACGGCGAAGAAAAAAGGAAAAACCTATGTTACGAGCCGTTTTCGTTATCGTGGAAAGAAATATGTTTTAAAATGCCGTGTGACGGTAAAAAAAGCAGCAAGTATTTCGACGAAAGAACCGGATGCGACGGAAACGAAAACACCAAATACAGTGCCTAGCATAGCACCAAGCACGCAGCCGAGTGCAGTTCCGAGCATGCAGCCGAGTGCACAGCCAAGTGTGATACCGAGCGAACAACCATCTGCACAGCCGAGTGTGAAGCCGAGTGTGAAGCCGAGCGAACAACCATCTGCACAGCCGAGCGTGAAGCCGAGCGAACAACCATCTGCACAGCCGAGTGTGGTACCAAGTGCGAAGCCATCTGCACAGCCGAGTGAGAAACCACCAATCGGTCCGACCGTGGCACCAAGCAGCGTTCCGACAGCAGAGCCAAGTGTGGCACCGAGCACGCAGCCAAGTACACAGCCAAGCAGTGAGCCGACAAAAGTGCCGGGGACACCGATTCCGGCAGAAGAAGGAAAAGCACTCTCACTTGATTTTGAGGATGGAAAAAATACGTATGTGACCGGGCGGCAAGGAAAAGAAACATTGACCGTTACAGAGGGCGGTTACAATGATAACTATTGCCTAAAAGTATCGAATCGCGAGAAAAACTGGGCCGGTCCGCAGATTGACGTGACTTATAATGTAACGGATTATACTACATATACGATAGAAGCTTATGTCAAACATCAGGCTGGTGGTGACCGCATGATCAATTGCATGTGGCAGGCAGAGGACTTTGCCGGAAACATCACATATACGACGATTCAGTCATTGAAAGTGCCTACCGGAAATTGGAAGAAAATACAAGCGACGGTGGTAGCACCGGGAGATGTGAAACAGCTTCATATGTATTTTGAGATGCAAAATTATCAAAGTGAATTTTACGTGGACAATATTTCCATAACGGAAAAACATCTTGATTTGGACAAAGTGCTTGCGACAGAAAGCCTGAGTGAAGCGTACAGCAAACAATTCCCGATGGGATGTGAAGTGTACAGTTATAATTTGAAAAATGATGAAATATTACAGTTTATTAAACATCATTATACCAGAGTGACATTTGGCGATGAATTGAAACCGGAAAGCCTTTTGAATCAGGAAAAATCCAAGGCTTCCGCAGATGGCATGCCGGTGATAAACACCGATATTATCGATAAATGTTTAAGTCTTGCGCAGGCAAATAATCTGCAAGTGCGTTTCCATACATTGGTTTGGTATTCACAGACGCCAGATTGGTATTTTTGTGAAGGCTACGAGGTCCAATACGATGGAAATGGCACGGCAAAGAAAAATATTACCAATCTAGTAGATAAAGAAACAATGTTACAGCGTATGCAGAGCTATATCACGCAGATTATTCAATACACAGAGACGAAATATCCGGGTGTGGTATATGCGTATGATGTTGTCAATGAGGTGATCAATGACAATGGCTGTAAGCTGAGAACAGGTACACAGAGTCTTTATGGAGCGATTTTTGGCGAAGAGGACAATACTTACATTACGAAAGCGTTTGAATATGCAAGAGCAGCTCAGACAGCGGCCGGATCCGGCGCAAAGTTGTTCTACAATGATTATGTAGGCATGGCGTCTCCGGGACAGATGAAAGCTGTGGTAAAATATCTGGCAGATGCCAAGGCAGCAGGTACGATCGACGGTTTGGGAATGCAGGCGCATCAGACAAACTTGAATGTCAGCGATGGCGACAATATTAAAAATGCGTTGAATTCGTTTAAGCAAAATGGCTATGAGGTGCAGATTACGGAACTTGATTTTGCGAGCAAAGACAATTCCGAATCCGGACAGGAAACGTTAGCAAATGCATATTCTAAATTTATGAATATAGTGCTTACGCAGAAAAATAGTAACAATGTTAATGTAAGCGGTGTTACATTCTGGAATCTGACCGATTTGGATACCTGGTTAAACACGCAAAAGGATGATGGACCGTATTACCCATCTCTGTTTGATGAAAATTATATGCCAAAAGCAGCATTTACGGCATTGATCAATTTGGTAAAAGGAACGACGCCAACGGCGACACCGACGGCAACACCTGCCACGGTGCCAACAGCAACCCCGACTACAGTGCCAACGGCGACACCAAGTACGGAACCAACGGCAGAACCAAGTACAGAACCGACAGCGGAGCCAACGGCAGTACCGACAACAGAGCCGGAACCGGAAAAACCAGAGACAACAAAGACTCTGGATCTTTTGGAAGGAAATATTTTGATTGAGGAAGATGGCTATACGATTGGTGACGGCGAGAAACAGAGTTACACTGGGGCGTATACAATTAGCGGAAACAGCACATCGACGACAAATTCGATTACGGTTTCCGGTGGAACGCATACAATCGTACTTGACAATGTTATCATTACGACGGCGGCAGGAAGTCCGATCACTCTTACGAATAAAGCAAAGGTGAATTTGCAGCTGAGTGGAACGACGACATTGAATTCGCCGGCGAAGAAAGCATGTATTGAAGTGCCGAAAGGGTGTGAACTTTCTCTGAGTGGTACAGGAAAACTTTTTGCGATGGGTGGACAGTCTGCCGCAGCTATCGGTGCATCAGGAAGTGACAAGGATGCAGATGCGGGAACACTCGGAAAAATTGTTATCTACAGTGGAACGATTGTTGCCAAAGGTGGGAGAAATGGAGCTGGTATCGGTGATGGACAGTGCGGACGCGGTGGTGGAAAAATCATCGTTTATGGTGGTGATATTTACGCGCAGTCCGGTGGAAATGGAGCCGGTATCGGTGCAGGAGGATCTGAAGCCAAGACAGATGTAACTACGCTTACCGTTGAAATTTATGGTGGTAATATTTCGGCTACAGGATCCAAATATGCCTTGGGTGATGGTCAGAATCAACAGCATTGTGATGTGGCAATTTACGGAGGTGCTGTTTATTCGATCGGCAGTAAACCGATTGCCAGAGAGGATGGATTCTTGACGAAAGATAGTTATACTGCCGTTAGTGTGGCGGTGAAGAGTTACAGTGGAATCCAAAAAGTGACAATAGATGGTGTTGACCAGCATATTTCAAGTTTTGTGATAAAAGATGTAAATGGAAATACAGCTCCTAGCTGGAACTTGAATCTTTATGTGAAACAAGGTGTGGAGCATACTATTATCATCACAGATGCAGATGGCGTCGAACACATCGTATCATAAAATGTAATAATAAATCCCCCGGAGAGTTCCAAACGGCAACGTGCGGAACTCTCTTTTTCTGCCAAAAGAAAACCATTGCTTGTCACTAAAAAGTGTGATACAATGAAAAAAGGGAATACCTAATGAAAATTGCAAAATCGCAGGAGGAATTAAATTATGTCATTGTTACAAGAATGGCGTGAGTACGCATATAGTGAAGAAATGCAGAATTCAAAAGAAGGAGAGCAGCTTTGGAACAATTACTTCCAGTTGGAAAAAGGCATTTATGAAAAACTTTTGACCAATCCGACAGAAGTTGTGACCGGAACTGTAGAATGTACTGGGACTGAATGTGACAGTACCCTATAAGCAGGCGGTGATCCCTTATCTTGACTGCGTAGAAGGACTGGCAGAGAAGTACGAAGTACCGCTTTCTATGATGGTTGGTTTCCTGGATGGAATCAATGATAGTTTGAAAGAGCCAAATCCAATCGATACGATGGAAAAAGATACCGAGATTAAATTGGATATTGACTGCGAAAAATTGTATTATAATATGGTAGACTGCAATGCCGAATGGCTGTACACACTGCCACAGTGGGATTCGATCCTGAGTGCGGAGCGCAGAAAAGAATTGTACCGCAACCAGAAAAATTCCGGTACGATCCGCCGCGAAGAACCAAAAATTGGCAGAAATGATCCGTGTCCATGCGGAAGCGGCAAGAAATACAAAAAATGTTGTGGACGATAAGTCTGTGTAAGCAGACCAAAAATAAAAAAAGAAATGGAGGAAGAAAGATGTTAGTATCAGCAGAAGAAATGCTCAAAAAAGCAAAAGCAGGTAAATATGCAGTAGGTCAGTTCAACATCAACAACCTGGAGTGGACAAAATCCATTCTTCTCACAGCACAGGAGTGCAATTCACCGGTTATCCTTGGTGTATCTGAGGGAGCCGGAAAATATATGTGTGGATACAAAACGGTTGTAGGCATGGTAAATGGTATGCTGGAAGAGCTGAATATCACAGTTCCGGTTGCCCTTCACCTTGACCACGGCAGCTACGAAGGTGCCAAAGCTTGTATCGAAGCAGGATTTTCTTCAATCATGTTTGACGGATCTCATTATCCAATCGAAGAAAATGTGGCAAAGACAAAAGAATTGGTAGCGATCTGTAAAGAAAAAGGAATGTCAATCGAAGCAGAAGTTGGTTCCATCGGTGGAGAAGAAGATGGTGTTATCGGAGCCGGCGAATGTGCAGATCCAAAAGAATGTAAGATGATCGCTGACCTTGGCGTAACGATGCTGGCAGCAGGAATCGGAAATATTCACGGAAAATATCCGGAAAACTGGGCAGGACTCAGCTTTGAGACGCTGGATGCTGTTCAGCAGCTGACAGGAGAAATGCCACTCGTACTTCACGGAGGTACAGGTATTCCGGAAGACATGATCAAGAAAGCAATCAGTCTTGGCGTGTCAAAAATCAATGTAAATACAGAGTGCCAGCTTTCTTTCGCAGCTGCTACACGTAAATACATTGAAGCAGGAAAAGATCTCGAAGGAAAAGGATTTGACCCTCGTAAACTTCTTGCTCCGGGAGCAGAGGCAATCAAAGCAACAGTAAAAGAAAAAATGGAATTATTTGGTTCTGTTGGAAAAGCTTGAATTGCATAAGAAATAAGAAATCGCAGATACTATCTCCTGTAACAAAACATTGTTGACAGGAGGGTTTAAAAATGGCGAAAAACTTTTTAGACGATTACGATTCAAATCAAAACAGTACAAATAGTACAAACAGCTCAAACAGTTCAAAGAATAAGGCGAAAAACCGTGCGCAGAATTCTTCGAAAAACAGTTCTAAGAATTCATCGAACGCATCCAATGCTTCCAATTCTACGAACAGTTCCAATTGTCACCATGACAACTAAGCCGTTGTGCTGACTGTAAGAAATGAAAAACGAACGGGCCGTCACCATTCCGGAGGCGGCCTTTCTTTTGCGGTCATGCGGGTGTCACATTTTGTCGAAAACCCGCATATAATAAAAGAAAAAGAACGTGATACTATGAGTTTTTCGATTATCTCGATCCGTCAGCTGGCTTCGTGGCAGGCAAGAGAAGGGACGATTCTCATTGATTTACGGGAACGCGAAGAGTATCAGGAAGAGCACATCAAGGGAGCGGTCAATATTCCGTACGGACGATGGGAACAGGAAAAAGAGGGGTGGCGGCACCAGTTTACGTATTTGATCTTTTACTGTGACCGCGGAAATCAGAGCATGTACGCAGCCCGCGAGATGAACCGGCTTGGGTACCATGCGGCAAGTATTGCCGGCGGCTTCGAAAGCTACCGGATTTGGAAAAAGAAAGGAAAAAAAGAGTACGATGGGCAAAGAAATATTTGAGTTGATCGCGCCCTGCCATTTTGGCATGGAAGCGGTATTAAAACGCGAGATCAACGATCTTGGATATGAAATTTCAAAAGTGGAAAATGGAAAAGTCACCTTTCTGGCAGATGCCGAAGGAATCTGTCGTGGAAATATTTTCCTTCGCACGACAGAGCGTATTCTACTCAAAGTGGCAGAATTTAAGGCGGAGACATTTGATGAATTATTTGAAGCCTGTAAGGCGATTCCATGGGAACACTACATTCCTGAAAATGGAAAATTCTGGGTGACAAAAGCAACCTCCGTCAATAGTAAATTGTTCAGTCCATCGGACATACAGCGCATTGTAAAAAAAGCGATGGTGGAAAGCCTCAAGCGGACATACCGGGTCAGCTGGTTTGCCGAAGACGGGGCCTCTTATCCACTCCGCATTAATATTATGAAAGATATCGTGACCGTATCTCTTGATACGACGGGAGTATCACTGCACAAACGTGGTTACCGCCGATACACCGCACCGGCGCCAGTGACGGAAACGCTGGCGGCGGCGATGCTCTTGCTTTCGCCGTGGAAGAAGGACCGCATTCTTGTTGATCCTTTTTGCGGAAGTGGTACGATCCCGATCGAGGCGGCTATGATCGCGTGCCGGATCGCACCGGGATTAAACCGCGAATTTTTGTCCGAAGAATGGGACAACCTGATTCCGAAAAAAGAATGGTACGGTGTCGTGGAAGAGGCACAGGATATGGTCTGCGAGGATGCCGAAGTGCAGATTCAGGGCTACGATATTGACGATGAAGTGCTTAAAATGGCGCGTGCCAATGCGGCGCTTGCCGGCGTGGAAGACAAGATTCATTTCCAACGCCGTGACATCATCAATTTCAGCTCGCCGAAAAAATACGGTTTTGTTGTATCCAATCCGCCATACGGTGAGCGTCTTTCCGACAAAAAACAGATGGAAATGCTGTACCGCAGTATCGGTCAGATCATCAAAGAAAATGATACGTGGTCATTTTTCCTTCTGAGCGGTTATGAGGAAGCCCAGAAAATGATTGGCAAAAAGGCGGACAAGAACCGCAAGATCTATAACGGTATGATGAAAACTTATCTTTACCAATATATGGGAATCAAGCCACCGAGAAGACCGGCAAAGGATCAGTAAAAATAGGAAAAATATATCGAAAGGGCTTGCACTTTTTCCGGACAACATATATACTAGTCGTATTAAGGTCGAAATTTGACCGAAATTTTTACACAGGGAATGAAACAAATGGGAAAAAAATTGATATTTGCAACACACAATCAAGGAAAGGTTGTGGAAATTAAACAGATTTTGGGAGAAGGCTACGATGTGTTTTCTCTCAAAGACCTTGATATTCATACAGAAATTGAGGAAAACGGAACATCTTTTGAGGAAAATGCTATCATCAAAGCGAAGGCAATCTGTGAAATGACAGGTGAGATGGTTCTGGCAGATGATTCCGGATTTGAAGTGGATTATCTGAATGGCGAGCCGGGAATCTATTCGGCACGTTACCTCGGTGAAGATACGTCATATGACATCAAAAATGCTGATCTTCTCAAACGCTGTGAAGGTGTGCCGGAAGAAAAGCGCGACGCACGTTTTGTCTGTGTGATCGCCTGTGCGTATCCGGACGGCAATGTCATCACGACCAAAGGCGTGATTGAAGGAAAACTTGCTCACGAACCGAAAGGCACACATGGCTTTGGATATGATCCCATCTTTTATCTGCCGGAGCGAGGTTGTACAACCGGAGAATTGCTGCCGGAGGAGAAAAATAAGATCAGCCACCGCGGTATCGCACTCCGCAAGATGGTTGAAAAGTTAAACGAACAGGCATAACGTGGGAGGAAAGAATGGCGAAATATATCGTTTTTAGTGATTCACATGGAAAAAATGATCGGATGTATGATATCATTCGCAAAAATCAGGATCAGATCGACGGATTATTCCATCTCGGTGATGTCGGGGATGCCGCCGAGGAACTCAGCCTTATGGTGAAAGGACCGGTTTATCTGGTTCGCGGAAATTGCGACACATATTCCAGCCTGCGCACGGAAAATGTGTTCCGTCTGCATGGTCATAAGATTGCAATGACGCACGGACACAATCAGCATGTCGAACGTGGTGTTGATATATTGAAATACTGGGCGCTTCAAAATGAGGCAGATGTTGTCCTTTACGGACACACACATGTGCCGTTTGTCGAGCAGAGCAGCCAGATGACGGTTCTCAACCCGGGCAGCATTTCGCGCCCGCGCCAAAGCGGTTTTGAATGCACCTATGCCTGGATGGAATTTTTGCCAAATGGCGAGATTTCGATAGAAATTGTAAAAATCCCTAAATAGTCATAAAGAAACAAAATCAAAAAGCAAATTTGAAAGGAAAATAATTATGTTTAAGAAAATGATACTTGTAGGATTGATCTCAATGGTTCCTATCATTGAACTTCGTGGAGCAATCCCTTACGCCGTACTTTGGGACGCACAGCCCCTCTGGCTTGCTATCCTGATTGCCGTAATTGGAAATATGATTCCGGTACCATTTATTTATTTGTTTGCAAGAAAAATTCTTGTCTGGGGAGCGGACAAGCCTGTGATCGGCAAGTTCTTTTCGTTCTGCCTTGAAAAAGGCGAAAAAGGCGGTAAGAAACTGCAGGAGAAAGCCGGTCAGGGATTGTTTGTAGCGCTCCTTCTTTTCGTTGGAATCCCTCTTCCGGGAACCGGTGCGTGGACAGGAACCCTTGCAGCCAGTATCCTTGACATGGGATTCAAGAAAAGTGTCCTCGCCTGCATGGGCGGTGTTTTGGTAGCCGGAACAATCATGTTCTGCCTCAGTTTCTTTGCGCGAGGAACCTTTATGGCACTGTTTGGATAAAAAGGCGGCTTTTCGAGGCGTGAAAGCAGCATTAAAATGTCGCTGAAAAAAATGTCCCAATTTTTTTAAAAAAACTATTGACAAAAAGATGAACACCATATATAATAGTCAATGGTGCTGCTGATAAGCGATACACCAAATGGGATCTTAGCTCAGCTGGGAGAGCATCTGCCTTACAAGCAGAGGGTCACAGGTTCGAGCCCTGTAGGTCCCATTTATCACTAAAAAGCAGCTTCGCAATATATGGCGGGATAGCTCAGTTGGCGAGAGCACACGGTTCATACCCGTGGTGTCGGGGGTTCAAATCCCTTTCCCGCTACTAAAAAGAATGTCGAAAGACATTCTTTTTTTGTGCGAAAAAGGAAAGGCAACGAAAATCAGAGAAATCACCGAAATAGGTTGCCTTTCCCAGTCGCGCTGAAGCCCAAAACCCCACACACAAGAAATTCCAAAACCCCTTGAATCTTCTTCGGTTTTTTGTTATTATGTAACTATTCAGAAATGGTTACGATCCAATTAGAAGAAGTAAGGAGGAAGGCTTATGCGGATTGGAATGGGTTACGACGTGCATCGGCTGGTGGAAGACCGCGATTTGATCATAGGGGGAGAAAAAATTGAGTATGAGTATGGGCTGCTCGGGCATTCTGACGCGGATGTCCTGCTTCATGCGATCATGGATGCGCTGCTGGGAGCGGCGGCGCTTGGTGACATTGGGACGCATTTTCCGGATACGGACGAAAGATATAGAGGGATATCGAGCGTGCGCCTGCTGGCTTACGTTGATCAATTGTTGGAAGAAAATGGATATTCAGTAGGAAATATTGATGCGACGATCATCGCGCAGCGGCCGAAAATGGCGCCATATATCCCGAAAATACGCGAAAATATTGCGAATACGCTGGGACTTGAATTGAATCAGGTCAATATAAAAGCTACGACAGAAGAAGGACTGGGATTTACCGGAAGCGGAGATGGAATCTCGGCGCAGGCGGTATGCATCTTAGAATAACAGTAAAGGAGCCGGACTATGAACCATAGGCAGTTATGGAAGAAAATATTTGGCGACAACGATGCCTATATTGATTTCTATTTTAAAGAAAGAGCCGATCATACTGTGGTATATTCAAAATACGAAGGACATGATCTGGTAAGCATGATATTTTTTAATTATTACACCCTTGTGATTCAGGGAGAAAAAGTGAAATGTCCTTATATCGAGGGCGTTGCGACAGCTCCGGAATGGCGGCATAAAGGGTTTATGAAAATGCTTTTGTATCAGGGAATGATGGATGCAAGAAACGAGGGAGCGCCGTATGCGTTTTTGTCGCCGGCAAACGAAGAAATTTATAAACCTTTTGGATTCCAAGGAGTGTATTACCGAAAACAGATGGAAATTCAAGGGAGACGGCACAAATGGTACCATGCAGGTTCCTTTTCGCATCTTGACAGCCAGTTGAAGGAGCGGGCGGTGGAATTTGCAAACGCCCAATTATATGCGAGTGAATTTGATGCCTATATTTACCGCGATGTCAAATATTACGATACTTTGATGAAAGAAACCAAGACACTCGGGGGAAAAGTCGTTGTGCTGCGAAATGAGACGATGATCCATGGTGTCGCTGTTGTGACACATGAGGAGGATCGATATGAGGTGCAGGAAATGATCTGTGCGCCGGAAGATGCGGCTAAAGTGGCAGAATCTATATGCCATTATCTGGGAGTGACGGACGACGAAGCGGTTTTGTTTGAAGATGGATATTTTTTACAAAATTTAATGGGGGAAGGTATCACGATTCGCATGACGGAAAAGCCGTATATTATGGCGCGGGCACTTGTGGAGGACGGAGATGCCGGAAAATTAAAATGGTATATTAACGATATCACATAGGAAAGAGGAAAAATCATGGAAAATCAGGAAAATGAACTGCGGCTGGAAGGCCGGCACAGCGTAATGGAGGCGTTTCGCGCAGGAAAATTGATCGAGAGACTGTTTGTGCTCAAAGGATGTCAGGACGGACCGGTGCTGAGCATTCTCCGCGAGGCAAAAAAAGCCGGAGTTATGGTGGATTTTGTACCAAAAGAACGCTTGGATCATATGAGTGAGTCAGGGAAACATCAGGGAGTTGTGGCGAACTTGTCAGCATTCCGTTACAGTACGGTGGAAGATATGTTTGCATTGGCGGAAAAACGGGGCGAAGATCCCTTTTTCTTCCTGTTGGATGGGATTGAAGATCCGCATAACCTCGGAGCGATCATCCGAACCGCAAACCTTGCCGGCGCACATGGTGTGATCATTCCGAAGCGCCGCGCGGTAGGTTTGACTGCGACGGTAGTAAAAGCTTCTGCGGGAGCCATTCATTATACGCCGGTGGCAAAAGTTACCAATCTTTCCGCTGAGATGGAAAAATTAAAAGAGCGCGGATTGTGGTTTGTGTGCGCGGATATGGACGGCGAGATCATGTACCGTAATAACCTTAAAGGACCGATTGGGCTTGTAATTGGAAATGAAGGAGCCGGCGTGTCGCAGCTTGTCCGAAAACACTGCGATTACGTGGCAAGCATTCCGATGGCAGGGGACATCGATTCTCTGAACGCTTCCGTGGCGGCCGGGGTACTTGCTTATGAGATTGTGCGTCAAAGAAAGGGATTTTAACGGAAAATGGAAATGAGTGGGTTCGAAACACTTACCGACGAGGAAATCATCCGTCGCGTGCGTGGGGGAGAAAAAGAAGGAACCGATTATCTGCTTGAAAAATACAAAAATCTTGTGCGGAAAAAAGCGCGGGCACTTTATCTGATCGGCGGCGACAATGACGATCTGATTCAGGAAGGCATGATCGGACTTTACAAAGCCATACGTGATTATGATGTGGAAAAAGAGACCGTATTCCGCAGTTTTGCGAGCGTCTGCATCGACCGCCAGCTTTATAATGCCGTAAAAGGGGCAAACCGCCTTAAAAATTCGCCGCTTAACACGTACATTTCACTCGATATTCCGGTGGAAGCGCGCGGAAATGAGGAAAATGGGGCAGCGACACTTGGTGAAATGCTCGAATGGGTCGGCGTGTCCAATCCCGAAGATATCTTGATCGACCGGGAGCGTGTGGGAAAGATCGAGCAGTACATTCGTCAGAATCTCAGTGAGTTTGAGCAGAAAGTGGTCAATCTTTACGTTGACGGCATGAATTATCAGCAGATTGCAAAAGAACTGGAAAAAACACCCAAATCCATTGACAATGCCCTTCAGCGCATCAAGAAAAAACTTATGGCATTTTGGTAAGTTTTTGTTGACAGAATCAACATACTTTGATAGAATAGTCCATGGATTGTTATAAATGATTCAGCTGGCGTGGCACAGTCGGTAGCGCACTTCATTGGTAGTGAAGAGGTCACGGGTTCGATTCCCGTCGCTAGCTTTAGAGAGAGGAAATGAATGGTTACAAGCCTGTCATTTCCTTTTTATTTTATAAGGGATTAGGATTCGGATTTACACGGAGGAAACGCTTATGAAGGGAACCGCATCACGAAGCCGGTGGGAAATCATCTCGTCGCATATATTTACATACTTCAACTTTTTGAACCTCGTGCTGGCAGGACTCATTCTGGTGTCCGGTCAATACAAAAATATGCTGTTTATGGGGATTGTCATTACCAATGCTGTAATCGGGATCGGACAGGAATTAAAGGTAAAACGGATCATAGATGCGCTGTCGGTTGTTACAGCGACAAAAGCAAGACGATATAAAAATGGAGAATTTTGTAAATGCGACATCGAACTTCTGCAGGAGGGTGATACCGTGCAGTTTTTACTGGGGGATCAGATTCCGGTGGACTGTGAAATTTTGGAAACAGATGGGATGGAAGTCAATGAATCGCTTTTAACGGGAGAATCCCTCGCTGTTCAGAAGAGAAAAGGTGACTTTGTGTACTCGGGAAGCGACGTGGTGGCAGGAAGTGCGGTCGCCAAAGTGTTACATACGGGAGAAGAAAATTATGCGACGCAGCTTGTAAAAAAGGCAAAGACCAAACGGCGCGCGACCTCGGAAATGCAGGATGCAATCGGAAAAATTATTAAATATGTAAGTTATGCGCTCATTCCGATCGGTCTGCTTCTCTTTTTTATTCAGCGCTACTCCGCCGGCAATACGTTATCCGATTCTATCGTAAATATGGTAGCCGGTGTGATCGGAATGATTCCGGAAGGCCTCGTCCTTCTTACCAGTATTTCGTTTATTCTCGGCGTGGGCCGTCTGGCAAAGAAAAATGCATTGGTGCAGGAAATGGAAGCCATCGAAGCGCTTGCGAGAGTGGATGTTTTGTGCCTCGATAAGACGGGGACCATCACGACAGGAGATCTGCAGGTGGAAGAACTTGTGCCGTTGTCCGAAGAAAAAGATATGAAAGAAATTTTGGGCATTCTTGCCTATGTGTTCGAAGAAACCAATGCGACAACCGATGCACTGCGGAGATATTTTCCCGAGACAAAAGGGGCAGCAGTTACCGAAAAGGTGCCATTTAGTTCCAGCCGCAAGCATATGCGTGTAACGATTGCGGGAAAAGGGGATTATCGACTGGGTGCCCCGGAATATCTGACAGAAAATGGAAAAATTCTTGCCCGCGCAGAAGTGTACGCGGCAGAGGGAATGCGTGTCCTCCTTTTGACACACGATAAAAAAGAAGTGGGATTTGTCGTTTTGTCTGATATCATCAAAGCAGATGCAGCAGAGACATTTGCCTTTTTCCGCGATAAAAATGTTCAGATCAAGATATTGTCCGGTGACAATCCATTGACGGTTTCCGTCGTGGGTGTGCGTGCAGGGCTGCCGGAAGCGAAACATTATATTGACGCCAGAGAACTCCCGGAAGAGGAAGAAGAACTGCAGAAGATCATTGGAAAATATACAGTATTTGGGCGCGTGAGCCCGGAGAAAAAGCAGGCGATCGTAAAAGCGCTGGAAGCAGAGGGCAATGTGACCGGAATGGTTGGCGATGGTGTGAATGATGTTCTGGCCCTGAAAGATGCGGATTGTGGTATTGCTATGGCGGCGGGAAGTGATGCGGCAAAGCAGATTGCGCATATCGTGCTGCTGGATTCCGATTTTGCCTCGATGAAACAGATCGTGGGGGAAGGACGAACAATCATTTCCAACATTGAGCGTGTAAGCGCATTGTATCTCACGAAAACGATATATTCCATCCTTTTGTGTATTATTTATATTATATTGAGAAAATCCTACCCGTTTATTCCGATCCAGCTCAGTCTGATCGGAGGGACCGCCATCGGAATTCCGAGTTTTGTACTTGCTTTGGAACATCATGAAGAGACGATACCGAAGGGGTTCCTGCGAAATGTCCTGCGCGTTTCCTTGCCGGCGGCAATTTGTATGGTAGGAAGTCTGGTTGCGATTACACTGGTGGGAGAATGGTTTTCGTTATCAGAACTGATTTTATCGACGATGCATCTGATCGCGGGAGGAATTGTAAGTTTTGGAGTGCTTCTGGCAGTTTGTATCCCGATGAGCAGAGTACGATTTGCACTCTGCCTTACGGTGATCGGCATATTTGTCGGCGCAATCCTGTTATTCCCGGGATTTTTCGGTGTGGCACCGATCATGCATCTGATTATGACTCTTTTATAGACTCCAATCCCAGGTGGACGAGTTCCAGGGCGCGTGTCATTTGACCGGAGAGATAGAGGTATCCGATCAATGCTTCAAAACCGGTTGCGGTGTGATAATCATGAAGATTGGCATTTTTGGCGACCGAATGCGGTTTGGCATTGCGCCCCCTTTTATAATAGGAAAGTTCTTCTTCTGTCAAATGGTCCTCGATGGCGGCCAGAAGATCTGCCTGCGCCTTGGCATTCACAAGTTTACTGGAACGAAGGTGCAGTTTTTTTACGGTTCCGGATTTTTCTTCTACGATCAAGGTCCTTATAATGATCTCAAAAACAGCATCCCCGATATAAGCGAGCGTCAAAGGCGCATACAGGTTTATGTCCTTGGATTCCAGGGAAAATGTATCGTGGATGGCTTCCAATAATGAATTGTCCATAAGTAAAAACTCCTTTGGTAAAATGGTATATTCTGATTTTATATCCAATCCTATCCCAACGTCAAGAAAAAAGAATAAAATTCGCCATAATGCTGACAAAAATATTTCATATATTAAAAAATAGAAGAGTTTAGATGCATCTGACTTTCTGCCGGGCAAAAATATGTAAGATATGAACAAATTGTAAAAAAAGCAAGAAAAAAAATTGGTTATAATTTTTACAAAATTTAAAAACACCCTTGCATATTATGTCGGGTAGTGTTATAATCGACTTAAATATCATTGCGGATGTATTGGAGTTTTTCTGCAATGAAACACAAAACAATTTAGGAGGTATTACGATGAGACAAATCGGTACACAGTCAGCCAAGTATTTCAGAAGATTTGTGACAGCGATGCTCGTATTCGCGATGGTAATCACATCTTTGACTGTATCTTCCGTTGATTCTCAGGCGGCTAAAAAAGTAAAAAAAGTCACCATCGGGGTCAAAGTTGGCGGATCAGGAATCCTTGTGCTGAAAAAAGGACAGTCAAAGAAACTGAAGGTTTCTGTGACACCTAAAAAAGCAAGTAAAAAGGTTACATACAAATCAAGCAAAGCTTCTATCGTAAGCGTAAGCTCAAAAGGTGTTGTTAAGGCACGCAAGAGCAAAGGTTCTGCAAAGATTACAGTAACATCCAAGCAGAATGCAAAGAAAAAAGCTACGATCAAAGTCAAGATTGGTACTCCTGTAAAGAAAGTTGCTATCTCCAAGAACGCAACTTCGACATGGTCAAGTGCTAACTACAAGATTGTAGAAAAGAATGGACAGAAAACGAAAGTTTATCCTAAATATACGGACAAACTGAAAGCCGTAAAGAACACTTTTACCATTATGAACGGTCGTAACATGGTGATCAAAGCTTCCGTTTCTCCGAAAAAAGCAACACGTAAATCTTTGAAATGGTCCACAAACAAAGGATCCATCCTCAAAGTAGTAGGAAATGGTACGAAAGCAACCGTTATCGCCCGTAAAATTGGTAAAGCCAATGTTATTGCACGGGCTACTGACGGAAGCGGTAAAAAAGCTGTTGTAAAAGTAAATGTTGTTAAGTTTAAGAGCGATAAGACACCAGCTCCGACAGCTACACCGGATACGAGAAAGAAAACACTCGTAGAAAATTTCGAAAGTTATCCTGTAGGAACAGAGTGGAAATACACTTCTGCAGACAAGAACTCCGGTACGATGAAAGTAGTACAGGATCCGGAAGATGCTTCTAACAAATGTTTGGAAGTTGATTTGAATGGTACAGAAGCAGCATATGACTTCGCTCCTATCTTTAACATTGATCTTTCTAAATTGAAAGATACAACCGGAAAAACAATGGGAAGCTTTAGTGGTGCTTCTGCTGACCTTCGTGTAGTATCTACATCCAGTGATGTTACTTACAAAGCAATTTATGTATATTTGGATCAGTATGGCAAAATGAACAAAAAAGATAAGTTCGCTGCCGATGCAAATAAATCCGCTTCTGCTCATGTTAATAACAAGGGCGAAAAAGTAGCAGCAGGTGCTGCTGATGAAGACACCACACTTCGTTTCGGTATCAACAACCCTATGGGAACCGGTACAAAAGCAGATTATGGTGTAAAACTTTTCAATGGTAACGAATCCAAAGAAAATGGTGCGTATTTCCCAGGCTATCATGATAACACATGGAAACCGGCCGAAGCAAACACACATTATGCAAAAGATTCTTGTACAACAGGATTCAAAGAGAAGGAAGCAGACGGAAAAGTAGGATTTGCTAACCGTTCTGTAAGCTTTGATACAACTTACATCAATGATTTGGATGCTACTTTGGCAAATCAGACAAAATTCGACCTTGTATGGGGTACTACTTACCAGGGAAATCCAACAGATGCTACAAACAAAATGCACACTACATGGTATATCGATAACTTGAGTTTGATCGAGGAAGATATTCCGGTAACAGACTTCAAGATTTCTCTTGAAGAAAGTAAAGATGTAACAACCGGTCGTGTTGCTAACGGTGGTAATGCTCAGATTTACACAACTTACACACCGGCAAATACAACTCAGAAAGGTCTTACATGGACTACAACAAACGATAAGGTAACTGTAAATGCAAGTGGTAAAGTATCTGTAGCAGATGACTTTGTATTCCCGGCAGGACAGTCAGAAGTAAAAGTAACAGTAACCGCTACTTCAAAATACAAGGCAGCACTCAGCAAGAGTATTGAACTTACTGTATACAAAGCAGCAGAGGCTCAGGATATTACAATTTCCGGTAAAGAACTTGCCGGTATGCTTGTAAAAGACTGGTCAGACGCTGAAATCGAAACCGCTTTGGTTGAATCCGGTTCCGGTGAAAACAAAGAAATGGTAGAAGTTATGGATATGAGATTTACAAAGAATAACTTACGTAACTTCTTCAAACTTCCGGAAAACATCGATCTTTCTCAGTATGAGAGAATTGTTGTTACCGGAAATGTATGGGGACAGATGAACTTCGATACTTGGGATGCCGGATTTACACACGATACGGAAAATGACAGTGAATGGTATAAGAAATCATCCGTAAGCAGTTATCCGTTCTTTGAGGGAGCTCATCCATATCGTCCACAGCGTGAAGATATTAAAGTAGAAGATTTCTTGAAGAAATATCCGGAAATCGACAAAGCAACCTATATCGATGGAAATACAAATATCAAAGATGGTGTGATTCCTAAGGGAACTACCATCGGACCAAGAGGCGTAGAACCTTGTGAGATTGATATTGAGGATGATATGCAGAATGACTACTCTAACACAGGCTATGTATCTCTCGGAACAAACAAGCCATTGGTAGAATGGGATGAGACAGATGATGATGGAAATATCACAGCAGAATTCCATTACTATATCTACTCCATCAAGTTTGTGACAAAGAAAACAGCAAAAGCAGAAGAGGCTGCAAAATAATTCTGTAATAATAATCCTTGGTTTTGAGGACGATACCGGTGTAATACCTGGCGCCGGTCAAGTCCTCTCTACCACCCAGACAGGGTGGGGGAACCTTAGGGGATATTATTAAATAAATAAAAATGGAGGTAAGAGTTTTGAAAAAGAATTTCAAAAGAACTTTAGCAAAAGTTATGGCAGTTGCTTTGACCGTATCTATGGTTGGCGTTGCTTCTACAGATGCAGACGCAGCTAAGAAGATCAAACTTTCAAGCAAATCCATCTCCGTAGCTAAAGGAGCAACCAAAAAAGTAACTATCAAAAATGTAAAAGCTAAAAAGGTGAAAAAACTTACAGTAAAGAGCAAAAACAAAAAGATCGCTACTGTAAAGAAAGCCGGAAAAACTGCATTCAAAGTAACAGGTAAGAAAGCAGGAAAATCCACAAAAGTAACTGTAAAAGTAAAAGTTGGCAAGAAGACAACAAAACTTACTTTGAAAGTGAAAGTAACAAAGGCTAAGAAAGTTGTTGCAACAGCTGCACCAGCTACAACAGCACCTACCGCTGCACCAGCAGCAAGTGCAAGTGCAACGCCGGCAGCAAATGCAAGTACGAAACCGGCAACTACACCATCTGCTAAACCGGTAGCTACACCATCTGCTACTCCGGATGAAGCTACACCAGCACCTACAGAGCCAGTACAGCCTGAACCACCTACAACAGAAGCAAAGAAACTTCCTGAGTTGAATCTTCGTCGTGAAGCTGCTACAGAGTGGACTCTTGGAGGTGAATATGGTACAGCAATCTTTAACACAGATGATACTATAAGCTATTCTAGTTATGCATGGGCTAAAAAGGCAGGCGACTGCTACAACAATGGTATCGCTTGGTACATTGACCCAGCTAAAAAAGGTAAAGTAGATCTTTCTGCTTATACTGATCTTGAACTTACAATCAAGACAGACGCTGAGATTAAGTTCATGACTTGGGGCGGTTCTGCAGATGCTGCAAGTTTCTGGGATAAGAACGATAACTGGGGTGCTGCTTCCAAGACAGTAGAAAACGCTGACGGTTCTAAGACAATTACTTATAACCTTGAGAAGATTTTTGGTAGTGCAACAAAGGTTAAAAAAGCAGTTGCAGTTGGACTCACTTTGAAATCTGATAAAGATGGAGATGACAGTGGATTCTCAGCTAGAACAGCTACTATTTACGGAATCAAATTCGTAAACAATGGTGGTGCTGGTACAGACACAAACAATACAGACACAAATAATACAGACACAAACAACGTAGATACAAACAATACAGAGAAACCTGCACCTATTCCAGACGTAGCTGGTGAAAAAGTCAATGTTAAAGATTCATACGATGCTTCATTCTCTGATAACGATATCACTGAATTAAAGGATGGTAATATCAAATTGAACTTGGGCGGTAAAAACAACCGTGTATGGTTCAATCTTGGTAATGAAATTGATTTGAATGATTATTCAGCCATTAAGGTTGTATTCGTTAATGCTCCTCAGCAGATGACAATTTCTGTATTTGAAGGAAGCGAGACAAAAGGAGATAACTGGTGGAATAACGCAGTAGCAAATGCATATCCATGCTATGGCGGAAGTGCATCCAAGCGTTCAGAGGACGGCGGCGTTGCCGTAAGAGGTCCGGAAGTTGGTACTATCGATCTTACTGGAAAAACCTTTACTTCAAAAGGTGGATTCATTACTATAGCACCAAACGCAGTATCTGGTATCGCTAGCGATGCAGTTTTGAACAAAGATGGCGATATTGATTTTGCAATGAATGATTTCACTATTGCATCTATCGTACTTGTTAAAAAAGAATTATTGATTTAATTATTGAATTTCAAAGGTGTACATCTTTCCATAAGATGTGCACCTTTTTTAAAACAAAGGTAATTTACAAAATGGAGGTATTAAAGCATGCGAAAAAACATCAAAAGTATTTTAGCAAAAACACTTGCTGTTACTCTTGTGGTTTCCATGGCTGGGGTTTCTGCGCCAAATGCAGATGCCGCAAAGAAACCTGCACTTAGCACAAAAAAAGTAACTGTGACAGCGGGTAAATCGAAAAAGGTTA
>ERZ780149.1373-NODE-1373-length-27016-cov-4.235006_pt1 | contig 27016 bp, 31 predicted proteins | sample MGYA00511367_ERZ780149 | MGnify/ENA primary metagenome ERZ780149 (study PRJEB29588, sample SAMEA2153852) | human gut metagenome | biome: human gut; feature: human-associated habitat; material: faeces | place: Denmark | collected 2008/2010 ... | reverse complement strand
CTCTACATCGCTGCCGACGAGGTAGCCGTAGACATGGTCAAAGCCGGCCTCGCCGCGGTGCGTGGCACCGATGACGCCCCAAAGGACCAGGTCATCTACTGGTCCGCTGAGGAGATCACCCCGGACACCGTGGAGCAATTCCGCCAGCTTTGGGCGGACTGATTCCCAACTGTACGCGTGGGGGCGGCCTTTGGGCCGCCCCCCTATGCAAAAAGGAGCAGTGATAGATCCCATGAATACGCCACAACCAATCCGCACCCCCTCCCCGGAGTATGTCCTGGAACTGCGGGAGCTGACCAAAACCTATGACGGCGTGGCGGCGCTGGATCACGTCAGCCTGCGGGTTCGCCGGGGGCAGGTCCACGCCCTGGTGGGGGAAAACGGAGCTGGAAAGTCCACCCTTATCAAGCTGATCACCGGCTCTGCCCAGCCAGACAGCGGCACGTTCCTCCTGGATGGGCGACCCTTTTCCGGGATCACCCCCCAGCAGGCAAAACAGCTGGGCATCGGTGTGATCTACCAGGAGAACAGCCTGGTCCCGGAGCTGAGCATCGCGGAAAACATCTTTCTGGAGGGGGGAGGGAGCGGCTTCCTCTTCCACCCCAGGCAGCTGGAGGAGCGGGCCGGACAGCTTCTGAGCGCGCTGGGCCTGTCCATGGATCCCCACCGGCGGAGCGCTGGGCTGAGCGTGGCCCAGGCCCAGTTCGTAGCCATCGCCCGGGTGGTAGCCCAGCGGCCAAAGCTGCTGATTTTAGACGAGCCTACCGCTCCTCTCACCAATCAGGATGCCCAGTTGCTGTTCCGGCAGATACAGGCCCTCAAAGCGCAGGGGACCACCATTATCTATATTTCCCACCGTCTCCATGAAATCTATCGTCTGGCGGATTACATCACCGTCCTGCGGGATGGGCGCTTGGCGGCCCAGGGGCCCGTCTCCGCCATCCCCCAGGGGGAACTGGTGCGGCTGATGGTGGGCCGGAAACTCTCGGAGACCTATCCTCTCCGCCGCGGGCACCCGGGGGAGCCGGTCCTCCGGGTGCGGGGACTGAGCGGGCACGGCGTGCAAAATGTCTCCTTCTTCCTGCGCAGGGGGGAAATCTTGGGTCTGGCAGGGCTGGTGGGCTCCGGACGTACCCGGGTACTGCAAATGCTCTTCGGCGCCAGCCGGCACCGCGCCGGGGATCTGGAAGTGGACGGCAGGCCGGAGGCGGTCTGTTCCCCCAGGCAGGCTATCCGGCTGGGGCTGGGCTTCGTCCCGGAGGACCGGAAGGGCCAGGGAGTGCTGCTGGAGCGCTCCATCCGGGATAACATCTCCCTGCCCATCCTGCGGCGCCTTTCCCGGTTCGTCTTTCTGGACCAGCGGCAGGAGCGGGAAACCGCGGAGAAATACCGGACCGCCCTGGACATCCGATCCCGATCCATCCGCCAGCTGGTCAAGACCCTCAGCGGCGGCAATCAGCAGAAAGTAGCCGTGTGCAAATGGCTGGCCAGCTCCTCCCACATTCTCCTGCTGGACGAGCCCACTCAGGGCGTGGATGTGGGGGCCAAGTACGAGTTGTATCAGTTGATGGATCAGCTGACCCAACAGGGAGTGTCCATCCTCATGGCCTCCTCAGAATTGGAAGAACTGATGGGAATGTCCGACCGCATCATTGTGCTGCACGAGGGGCGTATCTCCGGCGTGCTGGAAGATCGTAATCAGTTCACCCAGGAAAAAATAATGAGACTTGCCTCCGGACTGGAGGAAGGGAGGGCAGCAGTATGCTCCTAAAATTAAAACAGTACACCGTAGTCCTCCTACTGGTGGTGCTGATTGGATTCTTCTGCTTCACAGTGGAGGGCTTTGCCTCCTGGAGCAATCTATTTAACCTGCTGCGCCAGGCCGCCATTCTGGGTATTGTCTCGGTGGGAATGTCTTTCATCGTAATCACTGGGAATATCGACCTGTCGGTGGGGGCGCTGATCTCCCTGTCCTCCTGTGCCACGGCCCTGCTCATTACCCAGGCAGGGGTCTCGCCGGTGCTGGCCTGCCTGATCGGCGTAGCCCTGTCCACCGCCGCCATGCTGCTTAACGGGGTAATCATTCTGGTCACCCATATGCCGGCCATGCTGTGCACCCTGGCGGCCATGCAGATCTACCAGGGACTGGCCTATATCATCACCCGCTCCGCCCCGGTGCGCGGGCTGCCGGAGAGTATGCGTCTTTTGGGCCAGGGTTATCTGGGCCCCGTTCCGGTGCCCGTGGTTATCATGCTGGCCGTGTTTGTGCTGGGTCAGCTGTTCCTGTCTTACACCTACCCCGGGCGGCAGCTGTACGCAGTCGGCAGCAATCCGGAGTCCTCCCGGCTGGCTGGACTTTCGGTGGGGCGGGTGAGCCTGCTGGCCTTTGGCCTGTGCGGGGTTCTGGTGGGCCTGGCCGCCTGCATCCATATGTCCCGGCTGTTCGGCGGCTTCCCCGCCAGCACGGGGCTGGAGATGGAAGTGGTCACTGCCGTGGTAGTGGGCGGCGTGTCCTTCTCCGGGGGAAAGGGGAGCGTAAGCGGCGTCTTTTTCGGAGTGCTGCTCATGGGTGTGCTCTCCAATGGACTGGGCATCATGGGAGCCAGCACCAACACTCAGCTGGTCTTTAAGGGACTGGTGCTTATTTTGGTAGTGGGGCTGGACTGCTATCAGGCGTCCCACCCAACTAAGGCCGCCGCCTTGAAAAAGGAGGGAAAACACCTATGAAAACCGCAGTGATCACCGGGGCCTCCCGGGGACTGGGGGCGGAGATGGCCCTCAAACTGGGCCAGATGGGCTATCAGGTTGCACTCAGCTATCTACGCCCGTCCTCTAAGCCCCTTGCTGAGGCGGTGGCCGCTCAGATCACACGCCAGTACGGCATGGACGCTTTCGCCTTTGAGAGCGACGTGGCCAGCTATGACAGCTGCCGCGCCTTCCTGGATGCAGCGGCACAGCGGTTTGGTCCGGAGCTGCACGCCCTGGTCAACAATGCCGGCATCACAAACAACCTCAGCTACACCCGGATCACCTGCCCGCAGTACAGCCGGCTCCTGGCAGTGGACCTGATGGGGACCATGCATATGTGCCATTTGGCGTTGCCCCGGATGCTGGATCACGACGCCTGTGTGGTAAACATCTCCTCCGTCAACGGCCTGACTCCCTCAATTAACCAGGCCGACTACTGCGCAGCCAAGGCTGGCGTCATCGGCCTGACCAGGGCCCTGGCTCTGGAGTATGCGCAGCGCCGGCTGCGGGTGAATGCCATCGCCCCCGGTCTGATCATGACAGATATGGTCCGGGGGGTCAATCAGGAAGAATTGCGGGCCGCCGCGGCCACCATCCCCATGGGCTACATCGGCCAACCCGCCGACGTAGCCGGTTGTCTGGAATATATACTTACTGCCCGGTATCTGACCGGGCAGACCATCTCCCCCAACGGCGGTTTTGTGATGCCGTGAGGGATTTGCGCAGCTGGTAGAATTTAGGAGGGATCAAATGGCAAGCACAAAAGAGGGAAAAATAGCTGTCGTCACCGGCGGCGCCAATGGAATTGGCAGATCCATCTGCCGGCAATTGGCCCTGGATGGGTTTTCTGTGGCCATACTGGACCGGGACGGAGACAGTGCGCTGGCGCAGATAGAACAGCTGCAGGAACTGGGGGCCGATGGGGCCGCCTTTCTCTGCGACCTGTCCCAGCCGGAGCAGATCCAGGCCGCCTTTGATCAGGTCATGGCCCGCTTCGGCCGGATCGACGCGCTGGTGAACAATGCGGGGGTGGGTGGATACCTCTCCTGGATGGAGATGAGCATGGAGCAGTGGCACCGCTTTACCCGGGTCAACTGCGACGCTCCCTTCCTGTGCATACAGCGCACGGCCCAGGAGATGGTGCGGCAGAACATCCAGGGCCGGATTGTCATTGTGCTCAGCCAGGCAGCAATGAATCAGGACGAGGACATTGTCACCCCATACGGCACCTCCAAATGGTGCGCCAGGGGGCTGATGCGCAGCGCCGCCGCGGCCCTCAAGCCCTATGGGATCCTGGTCAACGGCGTCTGCCCAGGCACAGTCTGGACCCCCATGATGGAACGCTTCTGCCAGGAGTATGTGGCCTCGGGCAGCGGCACCCGGGAGGACTATCTAAAGTTTATCCAAGGGCTGTATCCCACCGGCCGCCTGCAGACCGGCGAGGACATTGCGGCGGCCTGTTCCTTTTTGATCCAGCACAGCGGCCGCATCACTGGGCAGTCCCTGCTGGTGGCCGGCGGCATCGTATCTGTATGAGGAGGTGATGAGACATGGGAGAAAGCAAACGGACGGTCCTGGTCCTGGGCGGAAGCTCCGGGGCTGGGCGTGCCATTGCCCTGGAACTGGCCCGAAGCGGCTGGGCCGTAGGCGTGGCCGGCGGCGTGCCGGAGTTTGCAGAGCAAACTGCCATCGACATCCGCCAAGCAGGGGGGCAGGGCTGTGCCTTCCCGGTATGCCTGCCCCGCGAAGAGTCCATTGATGCCCTGTTTGCAGCCTTTCTCGCCCGGTTCGGAAGGCTTGACGGATTGGTAGCCGCCGAAATGGTCGACGATCCCGGGAGCTTTCTGGCGCTGCCGCTGGAGCAGTGGCAGCGCACTCTGCGCTTCAATGTAGACGGCACCATCCTGTGCTGCCAGCAGGCAGCCCGGCAAATGCTGGCTCAGGGTCGGGAAAATGGCCCTTACTCGATTCTTCTTCTCCTGTCCGCACGGGGGTGTAGTCAAGATGGGAATGACGCGGCCTTCTGCGCATCCAACTGGGCCCTGCGCGGCCTGATGCGCCACCTGGCCCGGAACCTGGCCGCAGGCAACATTACGGTGAATGCCCTGGCCTGGGAGCAGGGCGCCGGCTGGCAGGGGCTGGCCCAGACCGCCCAATACCTGCTCTCCCCTCAGGCGGCCAACGTAACCGGGATGACCCTTCTCGACGGTGACGGCGCCCTGATGGCCTGAGCCAATCTCTCTCACTTTGGAGGAAATTATGCCAAATTATTATGACTTTCCTGCGGTTCAAACCTATACGCTGGGCTGTGGGGCCATCAAAGAGCTTTTCCGCCTCACCAGAGGATATGGCCGCCGCTATCTCATCATCTTGGACCGGCACGCCAAGGGGCAGATCGCCCGGGACATCCAGTGGGGGCTCGATCACCCCTCCAGTCAGCCCGCCATTCTGGCCGACAACCTGATTGGCCGCGCCCCCGGGCTGCTGGACAGCCTTCAGCGTCCACAGAAGGACACCCCTCCGGCACCGGAGTACCAATTCTTTTCCCTCACTGACAGGGTGTGCTGTCAGGACAGCGCCCGCCGCCTGGGGCAAATCATTCGGGACAGTGGCGCACAAATCGTGGTGGCGGTGGGTGGAAGTAAGTGCCAGGATCTGGTGCGGGCAGCTCTCCATTTCGTGGGAGACGGATACCTGCGGCCAAAACTGGTGCTCTGCCCCACCGTGCTGGCTTCCAACGCCAGCACCAACGGGATGTCCGTCCTGTATGACCAGGACGGCAGACAGATGACCGACTTCTGGAGCCTGCCCCTAATGCCCGAGTGCGTCATTGTGGACACAGGGCTTTTGATTCAAACCCCCGTGGCCACCTTTGTGGCCGGAATCGGGGATCAGCTGGCCTCCAGCGTGGAGGCCCTGCACACGCTCAAGGCCACTGGCGAGGCAACTGTTTGCGACCCGCTGTGCATCGCCCATCACCAGGCCGTGCTGGAGGTACTCATGCGCCATTCCGCCGCCGCGGTGCAGGCCATGCGGCGCGGGGAAATCACCCCGGAGTTTGAATGGGTCTGTCACGCCCTCACCCGTTATACCGGACCCCAGTTGGCCGTTGCCACCTCCTATTTTGCCCACATCTTGGACGAGGCTCTGATTGCAATTCCCGCTGTTGCCCAGCGGATGCACGGGGAAGTGGTGGCCTTCGGTGTGCTGGCAGAGATGGCGGTCTTTGGAACACCGGAAAGGATCAGGCCGCTGGCCGCGCTCTATCGCCAGATCGGTCTGCCCACCACCCTGACTGAGCTGGGTGCAGAGAACTGCGGCTATGAGGACCTTCTGTGCTGCTGCCAGCAGGCCGCAGACAAAATCATGGCAAGCCGCGCACTGATCCACTGGAGACCGGAAGAGATGGCCCGGGCTGTGCTGGAGGCAGATCGTCTGGTTCAATCTGGCTGACAGGCTGCGTTCCCTAATTCAGTAAGTGCTGGGCCTTTCCCAGCAACAGATGTGGTGAACCTCTTTCCAACACTGGCAGGCAAGGGTCATACTTTATCCGCATATAAGAAGAAATCGAAAGATCAAATCACCGGATCCAATCTTTCCGATATTTTATGTGAGCTTCCGGAAGAAGCTGAGCGCGTCGGTGCGTTGCCCGTTTTGCCACACCTCGAAGTGGAGGTGGTTTCCGGTAGAGTTCCCGGTGGTGCCTACATAGCCAATCACCTCGCCCTGCTTGACCTCCTGGCCTGCCACCACACAGATGGAGGAACAGTGGGCATACAGGGTTTCGTAGGTGTCGTTGTGGCGCACTTTGATGTAGTACCCGTACCCGCCGCCCCAGGAGTCTATCCCGTTGGCGATGGTGACGACGCCATCCGCCGCCGAAAGGATGGGGGTGCCGCCCGGAGCGCCGATGTCGGTGCCGCTGTGGTAGTCGATCTCCCCGGTAAAGGGATCCGCCCGGTAGCCGAACCAAGAGGTAATGGTGTAGCCCTGAGGCAGCGGCCATTGGAAGATGCCTGTTCCTTCCCAGTCGGTATTGGGGTCTATGATTTGCCCGCCGCCGCTGACGTAACCGCCCAGCAGTTCGGCCCACAGGTTTTCATTTTCCGGCTCTGTCATTAGGGCCAGGTATTCGTTCTGCCGGTCATTGAAGCTGTACTGCCGGGCCATTTCCTCCGGTGTTTTGTGGGTGATGGTGATTTCCAGAATGGTTTCCGTCACCGTTTCCGTGCTGGTAACCTCGTTTCCATGCTCATCTGTGGAAGTCACCTCCACAGAACTGCTCTCCGTGCGGGTGGTGTAGCTGATGGCATTCATCTCCCACATGATACTTCGCAGTTCATCCACCTGGGCATCATCCAGCGAGGCCACCTGGGAGCCATCTTCCACGCCCGTCACTTTTGCGGAAAATACCGCGAGGACATCTTCCCAATTGACAGACAGTATCCCGTCGTTGGAGGTGATCTCCTGCCTGTCGTGGGGGTTGGCGGCTTCGATCTCCTGAATGTACGCCTGGTATTCTCCGTTGAGGTCAGCCACCGCCTGGGCCACGCTGGTCCCTGTCCCAGTGGACTCTGAACCGAAGAACAGGCCGAAGCAGGAGCCGACAATCAAAGCAATCAGGCATATCAGCAGGATAATTACCACAGCAACCCAGCCCCCCGCGGCGATGGCGGCAATCAACCCCTTCACCGCCGCAATGGTCGCTTTTATAGCTGTGGCAGTCACCTTAACAGCGGCCTTGACCCCAGTAACCGTCGCTTTCGCTGCGGCTCTGGCGGCATGGGCGGCTGCCCTTGCCGCTTTTGCGGTGGCCTGGGCTGTTCTCCGCTCCACCTTAGCGGATCTCTGCGCGGTCTTGACGCTTTTGGCGCCCTGCCTGGCTCCCTTCAGGGTTCTGTTGGCTGTCTTTACCGCTTTTGCCGGCTTCCCTTTGACACCCTTCCCCACGGCGTTCTTGGTCTTGATTTTGGAGGCCGCACTCTTGGCGGCCTTTTCCGATTGGGATGCGGCTTGGGAGGCGGAATCCTCGGCCCGCTTGCGTATGCGGGCTATCTCACGTTTCTCCCGTACCTTTTTGGCGGTGGTCTGCGCCAGCTTTTTGCCGCCCCGATAGGTCAGATCCGCCCCCTTCTTGGCAATGCTCTCTATGCCGGACAGCATCTGATCCCCGGCAGTATTGGCCGGGGCGTTGAAGGATTCCCCCTGCTGGCTGGCGAAGGGCGTTTCCTTTATCTCGGAAACGGATTTCTCCTTGGACTTCAGCCATAAATCCTTCATGGCGGTTTTCGGGGCTTTGGCCGCACGCTCCAGCAGCTTGGGCTTGCCGCCTTCCGGTTTGGTCTTGATTTCTTTCAAAAATGCACCTCCTGTGATATACTATAAAAGGCAAGGGCCATTGAATCGCAACGGAGCAGGTCACCATGTTAACCTTGTGCGAAACTAAATGCCACTTTTCACTTGCCGCTGGAATTAATCTTTGCATTTTACGAAATTGAAATAAAACGTCTTGATATTTTAGCGTAATTGCGCTAAAATAATAACGTGGAGGTTGATGTTATGAAAATGATTAGACCTGTTTCTGATTTGAGAAATAATTTTGCTGATATTTCAAAGACTGTGCATGAAACCGCTCAACCTGTTTTTTTGACAAAAAATGGTTACGGCGATATGGTTGTTTTGAGTATGGAGGCATTTGAAAACCTGCAATTTGAGAGCGAGGTATATTTCAAGCTGCAGGAGGCTGAGAGAGAGGCCAAACTGACGGATCAGCGTTATTCTTCCAAAGAGGTGCTGAAAGCGATGAAGGCCGCTATTGGGGGGGAACCGGTTGTATAAATTAGAGTATTTGCCTGTTGCCCGAAAAGATATGCTTGAGATCGTGCGGTATATCAGCGGGGAACTGCAAAACCCGGATGCGGCGGATCGTCTGGCGGTGGAGCTGGTTGATGCAGCGGAGAGTGTGCTCACATTCCCGTATGCAACTTCGGCCTGCCAGACGATCCGTCCATTGAAACATGAGTACCGAAAAATCTTGGTGCAAAATTATCTGATGTTTTATTGGGTGGACGAAGAAAAAAAGCTGGTGACGGTCGCTCGTGTAGTCTATGCAAAACGGGATTATGGCCGGCTGTTGGAGTGATGGGAATGGGGAAGTTAGTTGAAGTTACGCTGGAGATCGATGCGGAGCTGAAAGAACAGGCAGAAAAGGTCTGCTTGGAAAATGGCCTGACTTTGGAAGCGGCGACGGTTTTATTTTTTGAAGAAACCGTCCGCCTTGGAAGATTACCTTTTGATCTTGATGAAGATATGAAAAAGTACATAGCAGAGCAGTCAGGCAAACCCGCCAATGACAGCGCGGGGAGTGTGAAGGTATGAAAACGATCCAGCAGATAGCACACGAGATAGGGATATCAAAGACAGTAGTAAGTAAGCAAATCGCAAACCTGGCTTGCGATTGATAAACGCCAGAAAGCCTTAATAAAACAGGCTTTTTCTGAAAAATCGCAACCTGTGCAAAGGGGATTCTTATAAACAGAGGGACGAAGGAGGCCCCCTGGGAAATGACAGATTCATGGATGTTACACCCCCCTCAGCGCTTCATCCGGCTTGGTGGTCATCAGCTGATACAGGCGGGTGTTGCGGGGGAAGCTGTTCTCGAAGGGAACGATGTTTCCGGCGCAGCGGATAAGCCCGCAGCCCGCCGGCACATTGGTGATGTACCCCAGCTGGGTGTCGGAGATGTGCAGGAGGCCCGCCAACTCATCACGGTCTGTGGCGGATTGATTCAGCAGGATGAGGAATTCGCTGTTCGCCAGCATGAGGCGGGCGGTATCGGAACGGAGCAGTTCCTCTACATTCTGCGTCAGCCCTGTCACAAGGCCGTTGTACTTGCGGATGCGCTTCCACAGCTTGTAGAAAAAGTCTGCGCTGTACTGGTAGCGGAACAACAGGTAGAACTCGTCGGCAAACACCCAGGTGGTCTTGCCCTTCTTCCAGTTCTGAATCACCCGGTTGAAGATGGCGTCCAGGGTTACCAGCATCCCAATGGGCATGAGCTGCTCCCCCAGCTCCCGGATATCGTAGCAGAGGATGCGGGCCTTGGTGTCCACATTGGTGGGCTGGGCAAAGGTGTTCAAACTGCCGGTGATGAACAGCTCGGAGGAAAGGGCCAGCCCCCTGGCCTCCGGCTCCGGCTGCTTCAGGAGGGAATGGTACAAATCCTTCAGGGTAGGTACTTCGCCTTGGTAGTTGTTGGCCATGTATTCCCGGTACACGTCGTAGGCGCAGCGGTCCAGGATGGACTTCTCCTTGGCTGACACGCCCCCAGCGCCCACCAGCTGCTCAAATAGGGAGAGGATGAACTCGGACTTTTCTATCAGCGGGTTGCGCTCATCCCCATAGGCTTTGTCCATGTCCAGCGCATTGATGTGGGTATCGGAAGAGGCCGACACCCGGATCACCTCGCCGCCCAACGCTTCCGTCAGGAAGCCGAATTCGGATTCGGGGTCCAGGATGAGGATATCGTCATCGGTGGACAGGGCGATGCTGACGATCTCCTCCTTGGCGGAGAAGGATTTGCCGGAGCCGCTGACACCCAACCGAAAGCTGTTCCCGTTGAGGAGCCTGCGGCGATCCGCCACAATCATGTTCTTGGAAACAGCGTTCTGCCCGTAGTAGATGCCGCCGCCCTGGAGAATCTCCTGGGCGCGGAAGGGAATCAGCACCGCGGTGCTCTCAGTGGTCAGGGTGCGCAGGGCATGGATCTTCCGCAGTCCATAGGGCAGAACGGTGTCCAGACCGTCCTTCTGCTGCCAACGCAGCGTGCTCATCTGGCACAGATGCTTTCGGGCCACAGTGAGGATGGTCTCGGTATCCGAGTCCAGCTGCTCCTTGGTGTCGGCCAGATGCACCAGCGTTACCAGGCCGAACATCATCCTTTGGTCCCGGTTGGTGAGGTCGTCCAGCATCTCCTTGGTTTCCTTCCTCTGCTGCTCCATATCGTAGGGCAGCACGGCGGAGAAGTTATTGGCGGCGTTCTGTTTCCGCTGCCAGTTAGCCGCATTGGTTTCCACACCCAGCAGCTTGTTCTGGATCTCCCGCACCGCTTCGTCGGTGGGGACCGGCAGGACGTCGATGGACAGTATGAGGCTGCGGTCCATGTCGCAGAGCTCGGCAATCATGGAGTCTTTGATGTAGGTGGCGTAATCCTGCAGGTAGAGCACCCGGCCCCATCGCTCATCGATGCGGAAGTGGTCCTTCTGAAATTCCATGGAGTCAGGGCAGAGCCAATCCTTGAAGCTGTGGCCTTTCTTCATGTGCTCTCGCAGGTCGAAGGCAAAGGCCGCAGGCTCCGAACCCTTGAAGAAATCCCGGAACAGCTGCAGCCTGGCGGCGGCGTCCAGTTCCCGCCCCACCGAGGAAAGCTGAGACAAGTGATTGATGAGGTTCGTGCCTACACGGGAGAAATAGGTGCGGGCCTCATCGATATTCCGCTTGGCTGCCGTGATAGTGATGTAGCGGTCCTGCACCACGCTGTTGTTTGTTCCGGTAACCTTGGAGAGCAGCATTTCATTGTACTCCCTGCGGAAATGGTCCAGGCCGTCCTCCCGCATGGGGAGCAGCAGGGATTTCTCAAACTGCGCCTTGTCAATCCGCCGGTTGTGGATGGTGATTTTGGAGCTGGCCCCGGAATCCAGAGCGTTGAGGAGCTCTGAATAGTCCAGGAACATGGCGGTCTTATCGTCCTTGCTGGCAATGCTGTAATTGATGTCCGTAAAGGAGAAGGTTTTGGAGAACCGGCTCCCCACCTGAAAAATCCCATCCGGCCAGATGCGCTGGATGGGGATTGCGTCCTGTACGGACTTGGGGATTTTGAATTTCTCCTTTTCCAACTTCGTTGCTTTGGTAAGCGTTTTGATGATAGGCATCCGTCCTTTCAATGGGAGAAATTTATAATTATTGTTCTTTCCCAGCTGGTGGCTGGGGCCTGCGGCTTTTGCGTTTTCGGGGAGGCTTTTCTCCCTCCGCAATGGCTTCCTCCATTGCCTCGTAGTAGAGGCTGTCAGATTGAAACACCAGCTTCTTCGGGTACAGAAATTCCGACTTAAACCAGGCCCAGGCCAGCTTTTCGGCGGTCATGCCATGGTACTTGAAAAAGCCGCAGGCGGCAAAGGGCGCAGCCCCAAGGATGCACATCCAGCCCACTTCCTCGCTCCCCACAAAGGGGCGCAGGCCGAAGTAGATGCCCACTGCTACACCTACCGCCAGAAGGGAGCAGAGAAACTGCCTGGTGGAGAGCCCGAAAAAGATGGACTCCTGGTAATCCCGTATTTCCTTTGGCACTTTTACTTCGATAAAAAATCAGCTCCCATCAAAAATAGGTTGTATTTCTCCTAATTCTGAGTATAATAGAAATAGGAGGTGTTGCACATGACTGTGAATACAAAGAATTTGGTTTCCATCACAGAAGCCAATCAGAACTTTTCCCGTATTGCCCGGCTGGTGGATGAAAACGGGGCTGCTGTCATCTTAAAGAATAACGTTCCCCGTTATGTGCTGGTGGAATTCAGCCAGGCCGAACAGGAGCAGCTTGCGGAAGATGAGGATGTTTTGACTGTATCCAAGAGGCTGATCGCCAAAAACCGGGCTGCTTATGAGGAACTGGCAAAATGAAAACCCTATCCAAGAAACAGGTGCTGACCCTGCATTCCGCTCTGATCCAAGAATTTGGAGGCATGGACGGGGTTCGGGACGAAGGACTGTTGGAGTCGGCGTTGGCATCACCTTTCCAAACCTTCGGCGGGGAGCCGGTGTACCCCTCGCTGCAGTCAAAAGCGGCGCAGCTTGGTTTTGGCCTGATCCGCAACCATCCCTTTGTGGATGGGAACAAGCGGATCGGCGCCCATGCAATGTTGGTTTTCCTGGCTGTCAATGGGATTGAACTGCGCTATGAACAGCAGGAGTTGATTGATACGGTCCTCTCCGTCGCTGCCGGTCAAACTGATCGGCAGGGGCTTCTGCGATGGATTTTAACGCATGAAGGCTAAAGAAAGGTTCGCTTGAAAGAGCGAACCTTTTCCTTTATAGCCCAAGTATTTCTTTCACGATCCGGTCACTCATCCGAACGGCTCCTACAAGGACAAGCAAATTGAAAATGAGCTCGCCCACATAACTCCACACGGCAGTCACCGCCGAGACATTGGGATCTACCGCAGGCGGAGAGGTTGCCATGACGGAGAAGATGATGCAGGCCAGCGCGATAATAGCCCCTTCCAGACACACCCCAGCATAGGAGCGGAGGAAGTTTTTCCCCACATTGCTGGTGGGTTCCCCTGCAAAGCTGGAGAGCGGAACCGGGGCGATGGCGGTGTACATATATAGTTTAAATATCCGGCTATACACTGTCAGAATCATGATGAACGACAAAACCGTGATGAACAGGCCGCCTAAGAGGGTCACCGCCCACAGGGGGATGGAGTCCCAAAACCCCACATCGTTGATCTTGTCGATGATCTCCTGGGGCAGGGTCGTGCCGGCGCTCCCTGACAGGCCCGATTGGGTGATGATGGTGGAAACCATGCCCTGGACAATGCGGAACACCACCAGCATCAGATCCAGGCCATAGGTCACCGCCGCCTTTGCCAGGGCGAAGCGGACAAACAGCTTGAGGGCGTGTTCCGGGCGCTTTAGGTCGGCCACACTCGAACAGGTCTTGACTACACCAACTGCAAAGAACAGCACCAGCAAGCCAAGGCCAATGGCTTTCAGCGCATCGTTGATGTTGAGCATGACGCCCCAAATCCCACCGCCTTTGAAGGTGGCGGGGTCCTGAGTGAGCAGAGTCCAGATTTCGGCCAGCTTGTCGTTCCATGTTTCCAGCGCCGAATTTAGGTTATCTATAATCCAGTTTCCGGCTGGTCACCTCCTTCAGAAAAAATAGGCGGGAGCGCCCATGTGGACGCCCCCGCTGCCGGAACACAGAAACTCAGGCTGTGATAAGGTCGAGGATCTCCTTGGCAAAGGTCACGACCAGGCCGCCCGCCAAGGTGAGAAAGCCCTGGGAACGCTGGGAGGGGTCATGGCTCTGGAAGGAGAGGCCCACCTGTACCACGCCCCAGCCCAGCAGAATCAGGCCAATGGCGCGGATCAGGGAAAAGATGAAAGTGGAGAGATTGTTCACTACCGTCAGCGGATCGCTGGCGGCGAAAGCAGTGGTAGACAGGCAGCCGACACACAGCACGGTGGCGGCGTAGGCAGTAAAGCCAAACCGTCCTTTTTTGCCAAGAGGCAGAGCGCCCTGGGGTCCGTCGTTCTTCTTGCTATGATTTTTCTTGGAAATCCAATGATGCAGAATATTCTTCAGAAGCATTCCTCCAATTCAAAGTGTATTTCAGGACTTCAAAAAGTCCTCCGGATCCAGCAGTTCGAAATCCTCGTACTGCTCCGGAGAATAGTCCAAATCGTTTGCGGCGTCCTTCGCCTGGGTGTAGTCGTAGGGCGCAGCGCCGCCATCTTCCGTGAGCTTGATGTTGGGGTGGCGCATCAGGTCGTACTTATCGTCCAGCATGGGACGTTCACCTCTTACAAAAAGAATGGCTTTCCGATTATCCAGCATCCGCACCTCGTCGGGAGTGAGCAGTTCCCGGCCCGTCTGCTGGTCGTTGACGCTGAAGCTGCCGCTTCGCCCACGGCTGCGGCCATAGGTGTTGGTATCCAGCGTTTCCTTGCCCATAAGCTCGGAGACGTACTTGTGGGTTTCCTTCTCATTGCCGCCGAGGTACAGAAACTCATCGCACAACCCCACCAGGGACTCCCACTGCTCCTTGAACAGCGCCTTGAGCTGGGCCATGTTCTGAGCGATGTAGGAACAGAAAATGTTCCGGCTCCGCATGGTGGAGAGCCAAGGCAAAAAGTTGTCCGTAGGCAGGGCGATGTTGGGGGCTTCATCGATGAGGAGATGCACCGGCACCGGCAGGCGGCCCTTATATTTCCGGTCTGCCACATAGTACAGCGTCTGGATGAGCTGCCCGTAAATCATGCCCACAAGGTAGTTGAGGCTCTTATCGCTGTCCGGGATGCAGCAGAATAAGGCCACCTTCTTTTCCCCCATTTCCTCCAGATGGAGGTCATCGGTATAGGTGAGCCGTGCGATCTGCGGCAGGTTGAAGGCGGACAGCCGGACGCCAACACTAATCAGGATGCTCTTGAGTGTTTTTCCGGCCCCCATCTTGAACACATGGTACTGCTTGACGGCAATGCTCTCCGGATCCCGCATCTCCAGACGGGCGAATAGGATGTCCAAGGGGGACTCGTATTCCTCATCTTCCTCCCGCACCTCGGCGGCGGCCAACATCTCCATCACCATGGCGAAGTTCTGTTCTTCCTTTGGGGCTTCATGCATGAGATAGAGCACCAGGGCCTGGAGCAACGCCGTTTCCGATTTGGTCCAGAAGGGGTCGCTGCTCTGTGCTCCCGGCGGGGTGGTGCTCTGGATGAGGGTTTCGATGAGGCGAAGCACGTCTTTGTCATCCCGCACATAGGCCAAAGGGTTGTAGCAGAAAGAGGTGTCGGGGCTGAGCAGGTCGAACACCCGCACCTCATAGCCATTGGCTTTCAAGGCCCCTCCGGTTTTCCGCAGGATCTCGGATTTCGGGTCGCAGATGACCAGGGAGCAGTTCCCACAGTTCAGGGCGTTGGGAATGGCGTAGGAGCGGCTTTTGCCGGCGCCGCTGCCGCCAATGACCAGCACGTTGGTGTTGCGCTTGTGCTTGTGGCCGTCCAGCCCCATCTGGAAGTGCTGGGTCAGGATGAGGTTTTCTTTCGGGTGCTTCTTATCCCGGTACCGCTTGGCGATCTGAAACACATCGCCCCACTGGGCGGAGCCGTGTTCTACACCGCGGCGGCGGTTCTTCCGGCTGGAGGCCACCGTCAGCGCCACGATCCCATACCCCATGGTAAAGAACAGCAGGCACTGGGCGGAATACTCCGTCCAGTGGATGGCAAAGGGATTGTTCATGGCTGCGGAGAGCTTCCCCAGCAGATCCACGAGGTTCATCCCGGCGCTCCAGCTTCCGGCCACCAAAAGGGCAGCCCACCAAACGATGGGCAAAGGCAGCAGCCACACCCACCATGGATTTTTCCGCGCAGCTATACCGTTGAAGGAGTACCCACCCCTTCCTGCTTTTGAAGATGCTCTTTCAGCAGGCGGAAGAACTCACGGCTTGTGAGAGAGATGCCAGCTTGCCGGCACTGCTGTTCGAACTGAAAGCGCAGTTCCAGCTGTCGCACAGAGTAATCCACCCGGAACTGCCGCCAGGTATGATCGTCCATGGCTTGGAGTTTCTTCCACAGTTCCGGGAAAAGGGCGTAGAGCTTTCGCAGCTCACTAAGCGGCTGCAAGGGGCAGCACCAGCAGGACACACGCCGGAAAACATCGTAAAGGCCGCCCCAATCGAATCCTCGCTCCCGGCAGTAGCGCAGGCAGTCGGCTTCGGTCATACCCCAATCCACCAAGGGATAGCAGTATTCCCGCACCCGATGGGCTTCGTCGGCGGCAATGCCTACATATTGGACGATGTGGTATTCCTGCTTTAGTTCCTTTAAGTAAGCGTCAATGACTCGGTGCTTCAACCGTCCGGTACACCAGCGTTGCTTGGGGCCGGGCCAGCTGAGGCCGCGGTATTTGGACAGGGCCGGATTTTTTCGCTCTGGCGAATACTCATAGAAAAAGTATTCGAAGCTGTGGGGCGGTTTCAGCCGGGTGATAGCCCTGCCGGTGTACTGCTCCACCTTGTCCAGATGCTCATACATCTGAGGAAACTCCAATCCGGTGTCGCAGAAAAGGATAACGTCCACCGGCATCTTTTCTTCCAGCATACGCAGCAGCAGGGCGGTGCTGTCTTTCCCGCCGGATAATGAAATTACGTATTTTGTGCTTTTCTTATAGATCCCTCCTTTTCGCAAAAGAAAAAAAGCCCCCCGAAGCCCATGGGGAGAACCCACAGGCTTCGGGGGAGTGAATGGATTTATCTGACCGGCGTATGCCGGTACTTGCTGTTTAACAGCTTGAGGAGAATGCGGTCAAGCCCGACGCTGCTCCGTCCTGCTGACAGATAGGCGTTGCGCTTTCGGTTCAGGGCCTGCACCGCCCGCCCAAATTCCTCATCGCTCAGGTACAGCCTGCGGCGGGGAGCGCGGACGGTTTTCAAAGCAAGGGAACGCATTTCTTCGGCCTGCGTATCGCAAAGGGCTTTGACCAACATATCCTGTTCCAGTTGGCTCATCTTGAGCATCCTTTGCTTTTCCATAGGTACCCCTGCCTTTCCTGGTGTTTTTCATCATCACCATATCACAACGCCTTGTAGAAAGCTACCGCGCAGAAGAAAACAAACGGAAAACTCTCGGCGGGAGCCGTTATCTGGCCGCTTCCTTTTCCTTGCCCTCTTTGTCCTTGGGCGCTTTGGCGGGCTTGGGAGGCTCTATGGAGAATTCATCCGGCTGGATGGCCTGCTCCATCTCTCGAAAACTCCGCTGCAACTCCCGGTTGATGGCATAGGCCGCCCGCTTGACGTCGCTGATGAACCCCTTCTTCTCCTGGACTTCCATCCCGGCGCAGGTCTGGCACACCTTATCAAAGTGGAAAGCAGAGGTGTCCAGCCCCAGTTTCTGTGCCACCACATAGGCCGCGCAATAGGCCTGGGACGCATACGCCTGCCGGTAGTAGCCGCTGCCTACGGTGTCAAAACCGGCATGGGCCTGCTCACGGGCAATGGCGCAAATCGTAGCAGTTTCGTCCATCCCGTTTCTCACATAGATAGTGCGCTGCTTGGGGACATACTGCGCCTGCACCCCCTGGGGCAGCTGATCGGAAATGGCCAGTGGAACAGGGCTTTGCTCCACCATGGCGGCGATGATTTCCTCCGGCAGCCGCTGCTGGGAGGGCAGGGGCTGCTGGCCCCTGGTCTGAGAGATGTCGAAGGCTTTGGTGATGGTGAAGCCGTTGCCCTTGGTGCCATCTTCCCGTTCATACTCCTGGTCGGCGTAGAACGCATACCCCGTCACACCGCTTCGCAGGGAACGCCCGGCCTCTTTCCACTTGTCGAAGGTACGGGGATGGGTGATGGTGGGATCCTGTTCATAGAGGATGAGAAGGTTCCAGGTGCTCTGTGGGGTGCACTGTGCCATGAAATTGAGAAACCCTTTCATGGTAGCGTCATCCCGGAACACTTCCTGAGCCTGGGCATCCACCCGCGCCTGGAGTTCTTCCCGTTCCGCTTTTCGCATGGCGGCGTATTCCTCTTTGGAAAGGCGGGGCAACTCATGTTGGGGCTGCTGTTCCTGCTGCTTGCCAATCAATGTGCTTAAATCGATACTGCATTACCGTCCTTTCTGCTTCTTCTTTTTCCTGCCGCGGCTGGGTGCGGCGTGCTCACGCTGGGGCTGTTTAGCTCGATCTTCCTTCTTCTGCACCTGTTCCTGCCGGATCTCCTGCAGCTGCTTTTTCACAGAAGGTTTCTGTTCCGGCACAGCCTTACTGCCTGATGGACCGGGCGAAGAGTTTCTGCCGGGCAAGGAATTCTCGGACGGATTCCTTGCCGTTTCCGGTTTGGCTGAGTCCTTCTCCCGGCCAGGAGTAAAATTTGCCCCTTCCTCCCGATCCGGTACGGAGGAGAGTTCGATCTCATCCTCGAAGCCGCCCACCTCAAATTCCACCGCACCATGCTCCGTCTGGACGGTTTCCGTCCTGCTGGGGGCAGCGGCGGCGGGAGACTTTTTCTCCTGCATAGGCGCTTTCTCCACAGTGGCGTCACCAGCCTGGGCCGCAACGTAATCCAGGCCGAGGTTGTCATAGATGCGCTGGATCTTGGAGGCGTCATCGGCAAACACCACCACCTCGATGCGCTCAGACTTCTGCCGGTTCCGAATGGGGACGTATAGGAGTCCGTGCTCCTTGGCTTCCCTGGCAAATTCCTTCATGTAGCCTACCGGCACCTTAAAGAATTTGAAGGGGCGCTGTTCTTTGAGCATCCGTACCAGCCGCGTCTTGCCACGGGTTTTCTTCTGATCCTTTAATACCGCATAGACGAACAGCGCAAAATTCTTTGCCGCCAGCCCCGACAGCTTGAGGGCCACCTCTGTCCCTTCCAAGGTAAATCGGACAATCTGGTCGGCGGGATCGCTTCCGTAGTTCAGTCAAATCACCTCACTTTCACCGCTCCAAATCACGGGAACGTTTCTGCTTTTCCTTCTCCGGCGCAGAGACCTTGGAAAAGGAATCTTCACCGGGGATGAGAGACAGGGCGGAACCGTTGTCCCATTCGACTCCGATTTGCCCCATATCGTCTACATAGACAACCGTACCTATGGTTCCAGACGGCGGAGCCTGGGCGTCATCCATGGAGTACAGGACGATACGGGTTCCGGCAGGGTATCGCTGCCGGAGGCGTTCCACCTGTTCTCTGCTGGGGATCCTGTTCAATCGATCACCTCCTGGGGCCATCTTTCGTTTTACGTTCTTGCTGTTTTTCTTCCCGTTCCTGACGCTGGCGATCTTCCTCTTGGGCCGCCAGCAGGCGCTGCTCCATCTCCACAGAGTGGGTTTCAATGTTCCGGCACAGCTTGGCGGTGTGGCGAAGCTGCCGGAGTTTCTCGGTGAGGGCGCTGATCTGCGGGGAGTCCGGCTCATAGCGGTAGAGCTTCTGGCGCTGCTTTAACAGCACGGTGATTTCATCCTCCGCTTGCTGCCGGAGGCTGGCCAGCTGGCCACGGTCCTCCACATGATGCTGAAAAATAAACTCAGCCTGCTCGATCCGCTGGTCCAGCTTGCGGATATCCTCCCGCACGGCATAACTGGGGTAGGGCGGTTTCTTGCGAAGTACCCCCACCTGATATAAATAGGAAAAATAGAGCGCCCGCAGGCCGGTGAGCTTGCGGGGCTGCGCTTCCTCAAGGAGGAGAAGCAGCCCATGGGCGGGAGGTGTCCTTTTCCCAGACGGTGCGGAGCGCCTGGGGTATAGGATGCGGCGCTGGATGGCATCGGGCGTGTAGTTTTTTCCAAGGGTCTTGAACCGGACGGTACGCTCTTTCCCCGGAGGCTTCAGTGTGGGATACTTTCTGTCAAAGCGAAAGGTGTACCCTTGCTGCTCCAGCACCCGCAGAAACTGCTTCCACGTGAGAGAGGCGGCAATGGCGGCGTCTACATCCTGCTGGATGACGGTTTTCCAAGTGGGTTTTCCCTCTTGCTCGGCCAGCCATTGGGCATAGGGGCGGGCCACCCGTTCCGATTTCTCAGTGTCGATGACCGAGAGATGGTATTTCCGGCACAGTTCATCGGAGATCCGGCGCACCCCGGTGACGTAGCTCTTTTCATTGCTCCGGTACTTTTTCCCCGTTTGGATGGAAACAGAATTCCAAACCAGATGATTGTGGATATGCCCGGTGTTCAAATGGGTGCTGATGACCACCTGGTGCCTGCCGCCCAGCAGACAGTCCGCAAGTTCACAGCCAATCTGATGGGCCAGCTCCGGCGTTACCTCCCCGGCGGCGAAACTCTGTACCAGGTGGAAGCCCTGCACCCCTTTTTCCTTGTGCCACATCCTCTTAATCTGGCACATATCCGCAAAGGCGGAATCCAGCGTACAGCCAATGGCCGAGCGGAACAGGTCCTGCTCGGTTTTATCCTTGTTGAGGGCATAGTCCACCGCCGCCTGCAGGGAATCTGCGTTTTGGGAACGGGAGGCCTTTTTCTCATCCAGGACATAGTCCACACTGCCCTTCAGGCGGTGCACGGGGATAATGCTGGTGTACGCCATTTACCAGTTCTCCTTCACTTCCTTCCAGACCGCACGGGCGATGCTGGTCATTTCCTCCACGCTCTGCTGGCTGGCCTCGCCATAGGTGTTTGCGACCTTGGCCAGCTGGTTGGCATTATTGCAGAGACCCGCCACCTTGTGAAGCAGGTCAGCATGGTGAGTGCAGGGCCTCGCCTGCAGCTGCGCCCCCATGATGAGGGAGCGCAGGAATTCCTCACGGGCAAGGCCGCTGAGCTTCACCTGAGCCTCCAGATGAGCCAGTTCCTTTTTATTCAGATGGAGGGGGATGATATGGTTTCGTTTTCTCATGTGGACTCCTTTAGCGTTCCGGCTCATTCCTTTTTCGTGCTTTCACTTGCTCCGGCGCTTTTGCTGGGTATTCATAGTGGATGGGGGCATCCCGCAGCCGCAGCCTGCTGCAATCCGGGGCAAAGGCGGCATACCGGGCATAGGAATACCCCTCCGCTTCCACCAGGATGCCATCCCTGCTGGTTTCACCTTTGACGAGCACACAGTGCCAGCACAGGTCGCCGGGGTCAAACCACATCTTGTCGTTGTAGTCGAACAGGAAAATCTGATCTTCCTCAAGGCCGCTCTCCTGGAACTGACGGTACTGCTCGTCGGTGAGAACGACGACCTGTTCCACCCGAAACCCCGTTTGGCGTTCTGAAGCAGTGGTTCCGGGATGCTGCCCCACGATATCCTCCATGCGGCGGGGTCGATGATGGAACACAGCCCGTTCCTGGTACACCTTCGGATCTTCTAAAACCATGCGTTCCACCGGAACGCCTTTTAAGTCCACCTTGCGGTAGTCCTTCCCATAGCCCAGGTACAGGGTATTCCTTCGCTGTGAGATGAGCAGATGCTCCGCCTGCCCTTCTGCCCGTACCATCAGGCAGCGGAACAACCCGCCCGGTTCGGCGCTGAGAAGGCGACGGTTGTCTTGCAGGAAAGGATAATCTGGGGAGATATCCTCCGAGAGCTTGTCAAAATCCGCTTTGCTCAGAAGGATGACCTTTTCGACCTGAAGGACTCCCGGAACAAAATTTGCTTTCTTCTGGCGCAGGGCATCCCATGATTTTATATTTGCCGCAAATGCGGCGTACTGCTTTTGACTCATTTTTCACCTCGTATTTCATGAAATCAGCCGATGGCGGGCAGCCGGGGGTTTGGGGTTCTCCCCAAGAATGCCTTTGGATATCCAAAGGCTATGCTTGCAAAACCAGTCACCGGCTGGGAAAGAAGCGACCTGCGCCGCAGGTCAGATGGCGTTGTCCTCGCCGGCTTCCTTGATTCTGGCCAGACCATCCAGTGTGGTGCAGATGATGTTCCTCTTTTCGGCCATCCCGATTTCTGCGGACATGGAGTTGCTGATCTCCTTGCCGCAAACCACCAGCATCCGGCACCGGCCCAGCTTCTGGCGGGCAATATTGTGAAAATCCCTCTTTTCATCGGCGTTGTCCAGCGCAAGGTACTGCCCATCGTTTAATTTAGGGCAGATGGGGACGTATCCCAACTCGTAAACTTTCCGACAGTACCGCTTCAAAAGGCGGGGAGCCGTATCTGCAGCCGAGCAGATGTAAGCAAAGGCTTTTTCCATAGCGATGTTTCCTTTCTATTTAGGTAATCAGACAGGCTATCCATGTGGATAGCCTGTCTGGGTTTGGGGTTGTTGGCGGCTATCCACATGGACAGCCGAGCTTACTCAGCGGTTTCCGGCTGGGCTTCCAACGCAAAACGCACCCGGTCCGAGCCCAGTTTGTAGTAGGCGTCGGTCACCTCGATGCCCACGGCCTCGTACCCCTCCAGCCTGGCGGCCAGCACGGTAGTCCCGGCCCCGCAGAAGGGGTCGAGGATCCTTCCTCCCGGCACACAGATTTTCACAAGGTCCCGCATGAGCTGCAGGGGCTTCTCGGTGACATGGGTACGGTTTTGCGGATTGGCATAGCGGAACACCCCCGGCAGGCAGCCCACCGGGCGGCTCACCGGCATGGGGCCGTTGGAACCCCACACCACATATTCGCTCTGCTGGCGGAAACGACCTTTCTGTGGGCGGCTGGTCATCTTATCCCATACCACACATCCTCTCCAGATCCATCCGGCCCATTGCAAGGCATCGGTGATGGAGGGGTACTGCCGCCAATCGATGAACAGACAGACAGGCGCACCCGGTTTGCAGGCTTTTCGGGCATCGTACAGCCACTCGGCCATCCAGCGGGTCCAGCTTCTCTGATCCCGATTATCCCCATCGAAGTCGGGTGGGGCGTTCTTGGGATCCATGCTGCTGTACTTCTGTGTGGTTGTGCGGTTTTTCTCCGCGGGTTTCCAGCCGCCCGAAGCGTATGGCGGGTCGGTAATAAGTGCGTCAAACACCTGGGGCTTGAACGCGCAAATAATCTGCAGGGTATCCCCATGGAGAATGGTCCACCCATCCCCTCCGTTGTGCTCGATAGGCAAAGTGGATTCTTCTACAACTTGAGCAAGTTCGTTCTTTTGGTTCAGAGGCATCATCCTTTCCTTTATCGCTCCAGCTCGGAGCGTTTGTTCTGTCTGGGACGGATTTTATCAGAAAGCTCGGTTTCCACATACTCGCTGATGATAGATAGGGCTTTTCCGTAGTCGCCGGATCTGTAGACACGGTCCGTCATCTCCTTGGCCTGCTCCGGCTATCCGCTTCTCTTGAGAAGCTGGGAAGCCTTGCCGAGGATAAAGAAAATGTTTCCATCCATGCCGGCCAGCTTCATTTTGGGGCGTTTGGGAACAGGCGGCTTTTTTGCCGGCTCTGTGACCTGCACCGGCACTACCTCGAAGGAGAAGGGGTCCGCTTCCCAAAAATGGACGTAGAGCACGCCATCCGCAGTCTGAATTTCCCGCTGCTCGAAGCCCTCGCCCCAGCCGTCGGAAAACTGACCCTTGAGGTACTCCTGTAAATCCTGCATTTCCGATTCGATGAGGGGTTTCCGCAGCTTCACGGTGGTGCAGCCCATCAGCTCCCCGCCCCGGAGTTCCACCGAGGGGATGGCGCTGAGCACCTTTGCCTTGACGCCGGGGTTTCGCTGCTCTGAAAAATAGGGCATGAGATCTCCATCGGTTCCCCCGAAAGAGTCTTGAAGAGCGGATTGTATGGCTTCCTCATAATCTGCCAGCTCAAAGCCAAAGAACTCGTCCGGCCCCACTCGATTCAGCCAACCTATATCGTCGTAGACCTCCTGGGGGAAGAAATCCCCTTTCAGCGGGGAGTATAGTTTCAGTGTGATTTCCTGCTTGTCGATTGCATGACCTTCTTTCTATCGGGAACCGTCCGAAAGGCTCCGGGCGGCTCGCCGTTCATAATTTTCTTTTGCCAGGTCGCCATAGTCGCAGCCCTCTCGCCGGGGCAGGTTCTTCACCATGCGGTACCGGCCCTGATAGGCTCTCTCGATGTGGGCGGCGGCCCAGCGCCCGGCAAAATCGTTGTTGGTGCAGATCTCGATTTCCTCGATCTCCGGGTGGCGCTCCAGAAAAGCGTCCAGCGCAAGGGGGTTCTTGGCCTCCCGTTCCTGCCGCTGTCCTTCTTCCGGCGCGTAGATCCCGCCAAGGGACAGCCGCCATTTGTCTGTGGCCCCTTCCAGCGTCAGATGGGCCATGGGTTCGATGGCGGCTTCGTACACAGCCACCCGGTTGGTTTTTCCCTTCGGCGGCAGCAGGAAGCAAAACCGCTTATCGCTGCCCGGCACCTCTGCCTTAAAGGGTTTTCCCCATGTGTAAGTACCGCGCAGGAAGGCATACCGGGCAGTGCCGGCTTCATCCCTGCCGACAAAAACAGCGTTGTGGTAGTCTGCGCTTTCATAGAGGATCCCTGCCCGGACGCAGGCTTCGATGACCCCACGGCTGATCCCACGCTTCAGCAGATAGGCGAACACCCTGCGGTTGTTCACAGCTGCCGGTGGAAGGATAAACTCCGTCCTCTTTTTCTGTTGGGGAGAAGGTGGGATGTAGCCGGGGCATTCGTCGCACAAGGCCAGCACCGCGTCTACAAACTTCATCCCTTCCACTTTGATGAGGTAATCCAGCGCGGTTTTCCCGCCGATATCCCGGCTTTTCCAGTGCCAGATAGAGGACTCCCCGTTGATTTTGAAGCTGTCGTGCTCTCTCAGCTGGAACTCACCACGGCTGCCGCTTCTGACCAGTTCGTTGGGGCGAAACCGGCGCAGGAACTCGATGGCAGTCATCTGCTTGGCGGCGGCGATCTGCTCTTTGCTCACTCCGGGCATGGGAATGCTCCTTCCTTTATCTTAGATTACCGCTGCCCGGAGGATCTTGGCCTGGTCGGTGCGCTCCCAGGGGAGTTCCGGCTTGCCAAAATGCCCGTAGGCTGCGGTTTGGGTATAGCGGGGTGTCAACAGGTCCAGCTGGGTGATGATTTCCGAAGGGGTCAGCCCGAACACAAGGCGCACCGCATCCGCCAGGCAATCGTCGGCGCAGATGGCGCCGGTGCCAAAGGTATCCACCTCCACCATCACCGGCTCGGCTTTTCCGATGGCATAGGCCAGCGTCACCTGGCACCGGCTGCACAGCCCGGCGGCCACGAGGTTTTTGGCGATGTAGCGGGCCATATACGCTCCGGAGCGGTCCACCTTGGTGGGGTCCTTCCCAGAAAAGGCGCCGCCCCCATGGGGTGCGAACACACCGTAGCTATCCACCATGAGCTTTCGCCCGGTGAGGCCGGTGTCGGCCTCCGGGCCGCCAAGCACAAACCGCCCGGAAGGGTTCAGCAGGATTTTGGTATCCTCGTCCGGGGGAAGTGCCTGCAGCGCCGGGGCCAGCACCTTGTCGGTGAGCTCCCAAAACAGTTCATCGGCGGGCTTCTCCGGGCTGTGCTGGGCGGAGAGGACAACCGTGTCCAGCCGCAGGGGGCGCCCATCCTCGTCGTACTCCACGGTGACCTGGGCTTTCCCATCCGGGCGCAGGCCCCGCACCATGCCGGATTTCCGGGCTGTGGTGAGACAGCCGGCCAGACGGTGGGCCAGCACAACGGGAAGAGGCAGCATCTGCGAGGTCTCCGAACAGGCGTAACCAACCATGACCCCCTGGTCACCGGCGCCCAAGCGGAGGACAGGATCTTTGAGCGTCTCCCTTCGCTGCTCTAATGAACAGTCCACCCCTGCGGCGATATCCGGGCTTTGCTTATGGATGAGGCATTGGACGGCGTACCGGGCGGGGTCGTAGCCCACCTTCCGCAGTACAGAACGGACAATGGCCGGGATTTGGGGTTGGTGCAGACTGGTGATCTCACCAGCTACGATGGCCTGCCCCTTGGTGGCCAGCACTTCGCAGGCCACACGGGAGAGAGCGTCATGGGAAAGACAGTCATCCAGAACACTGTCGGCTATGAGGTCGCACAGCTTATCCGGGTGCCCCTCCGTGACGGATTCGGCGGTGTAAAATTGATTCATGGCGTCACCTCACTTTCAGGGAAAAGGGCTTGAGGCTTTTCCCGATGTCCTCATAATTGGCAAACCGCACCTCGCAGCCCAGCAGGTAAGACACGGCTTCTTCCCACTCCTTCAGCGGGTACTGCTCTTTGTTCTCCAGATGGTACAAGTCTCCAAGGGCCTCCCATTTTAGGGTGGGCTGCAGGCGCAGGTTGGAGATGAAGGTGCGGTGCTGCTCTGCCAGCCGGTCTAAAAGTCCAAGTTTCTTCAATCAATCCCTCCAGTGCAATCAAATACAAAAGCAGGGCGCGTTTCAGCGCCCCACCCAACCAAATCTCTGCTACTTTTTCCTGCGGTTGCGAATGTGCAGGAAAACAAGGCCGCCTAAAATGACAGCGCACAGGACAATGACTATAATCGCTTTCGGTTCCATAGAGTCAAGTTCACCTCACTTTTGCATGGCGACAACCACCGTGCGGGCGTTATCCCATTCATAGGAACAGGTAACAAGGGTCAGCAGACGGTGGTCTGCGCCGGGAATAAATGCTGGATCGAGATACAGCGGCTGTGCAAGCAGCTCCTTCTGAAAGGACAGAAAATCCCCATCGTCAGCAAATACGGTACGGTTGAATGAGAGCTTTTGAATATCCGTTTTCAGCACAGCCACAATGGTGTACTCCTGCAGCCCAGTTTCCGTCTGCAGAAGGATTTCGGAATGTTCTTCCCGGAATGCTGCATCGGGCATCTTCTGAAGCACAGCGAACATGGTCCCGTCGTTCATGTTGTGCCCGTAGACCACGGTGTTCCGGCTTTCCGGGGTGCAGTCCCATTGAAAGAAAACACTGCCGGCTGTGCGCCATTCCCCTTTATAGGTGCGCCGCAAGTAGTATTCGGGATCTTGGGCGCCGCTTTGCAGGACAGGGTAGTCCACGCAGGTTCCGGGGATGGTGATCCACCCCTTGATATCCGGGTATTCCGCTTGCAGGGCCGGGAGGTCTACAATGGCTTCCGGCTCCTGTTCCTGGCCGGTTTGTTCATTCC
>ERZ780149.1372-NODE-1372-length-27027-cov-4.314215_pt1 | contig 27027 bp, 29 predicted proteins | sample MGYA00511367_ERZ780149 | MGnify/ENA primary metagenome ERZ780149 (study PRJEB29588, sample SAMEA2153852) | human gut metagenome | biome: human gut; feature: human-associated habitat; material: faeces | place: Denmark | collected 2008/2010 ... | reverse complement strand
GACGCCCGCATTTCAAACATTCTCCGCACATAAGCCGCTGCTTCGCTGTCAACGATGGGAAGCCGTTTATCGTCGTCACCCTTGATATAGCCGTAAGGTGCTTGATTGCTACGGTAGATACCTTCCCTGGCATTGGCTTCAATGACCGCGCGGATCTTCTTTGATGTGTTGGCGGCATGCCATTCGTTGAATACATTCATGATTGGCGTCATGTCCATTCCCGTGTTTTCGGTAACAGCCGAATCCACATTGTCGCCGACGGCAATGAACCGGATATTGTAGGTCGGGAACAGATAATCCGTATATTGCCCCACCTCAATATAGTTTCTGCCGAAGCGGCTGAGGTCTTTGACGATGATTGCATTGATCCTGCCGTTCTTGGCATCCTCCAGCAGTCTCTGTACACCGGGGCGGTTGAAATTGGTTCCACTCCAGCCGTCGTCGATATACTCGTCGATGATCTCAAATCCGTTCTCACGGGCGTATTTTTCGAGGATCTTTTTCTGATTCTCAATGGACAGGGATTCGCCTGCCCGTTCGTCCTCCTGGGACAGTCTGTAATAAAGACCTGCTTTTTTGTTTTGTGTTTGCTTTGACATCAAATTAACTCCTTTCCGTTACGTCAAAGCAGCCTGATCTGTATGTGCTTCTATGATACCACAAAGCACATAACAAATCAAGCTGCAACCTGTTAACTGTTAACCCGGCGATTTTATGCCGGGATTTTTTCTTCTTTTTTGACCGGATCGCTCATATCCGCCAGTGCCTGCTTTTCGGCGATTTCGCGAATCACACGGTCTACATCCTTTTTCCCTGTGTAATGACTGACAACGGTATAGTTAACACCATCGATCACGATTATCTGACTTCCGGTCGGCATAGCGCCAAACCGTTCCTTCATATCCTGCATCGTTTCTTTCCGCTTACCGATAAACCTCACTCCCTTTCATAAAAATGTCTTGCATTGGTTGTTTTATAAACTCTGCTCATACTCATATTTCTTCCTTTCTCTGTGTTCCGGCATAGTGGTGCAATCTTCCACCGCCGGTCTTTCGTCGAACATAGCAGACAGATCGCCGACCAAGTCGGCAATGCCGGCGGTGATAGAGATCACCGTGTTCCGACTCATGTTCTGCAATGCCCGATAGGCATTTTCGTTGCCCTTGTGTGCCGCCGTGTTCAGATACTCCACGGCTTTCTGCCAATCAAAGCAGTCCGATTCAAAGAGATAGATCTTGGCGAGCCTGTACTCCGCATGAATGTCGCCCATCTGCGCCGCCTGCTCCAAAAGCGCGATCGCTTTCGGAATGTCCTTTTTCAGACACTTGCCGTCGGCGTAATACTTGCCGAGCGTATAGGCAGCGTGAGCGTTCCCGTGGCGTATTGCATCGTACAGAAGATCGACGCCCGCCTTGCGGTTAGGGCGAAGGAAATTTCCGGTGAGATACAAACGCCCCAGCAATGCCTCGGCATACGGGTTGTTCTGCTTTGCAGATAGGGTCAGCCAATACTCGGCGTTTTCAGGAATGCGGCGGTAATAGTCGCCCATATAGATCATCTTGCCGAGCCGATATTGCGTCATGTGGTAGCCCTGCTTGGCGGAGGATTCAAGGTAATACGCGCCGTCGTATTCGTCAAAATACGGACTGTCCTCGTCAAACAAAATGCGGGAGAGACGGTACCCGGCATATAGGTTGCCAAGCTCCGCCTGCTCCCGCAGATCATTGTATTTTCTCTGTGTCAGATCTTCCGTTTCTGTCGCTTCATCGGACAGGTCGGTTTCCTGCCGTTCATCCCCGAAGAAGCCTCTTATCTCATCAGAAGGCAGATCACCGCAGACAAAGCTGCCGAACCGATGGCGGTTGACACCATCATCGTGACGATCCACCGCTTCATACCCGTAAGCAGATCCTTGAATTCTTTGATGCGATTGGTTTCCTTCAAGTCGAGATCTGAGATAAACTGCTCGCGCATCCTCCCATCCTGTTCGAGCAGCTCTTTGTTCTGATTCAACAGCGTCTGCACTCTCGGCACGATGCTCTCGGATGTTTTCTGCACATTCCCGGTCACTTTCTGTGCCCAATTCCGGATTTCGTTCCATATCTCGTCCGTATAGTCCTTCGCTTCTTGTCTTGTTGTCAGCTCCGCAATCTGCTGATACAGCGTGGGCTGAAAGGTCACTGCCTGTTTCGTCCATTCCCGAAAGGCGTTCCAATCCTCCTTCGGAATCGCATAAACAATCGGCTGATACGGTGTTTCCTCTATTGTCCTGACTGCCGTTCTGGATGCTGCTTTCAGCTTGTCCATAGGACTGACTGCCGGTGTGTTCTGTAATTTGTTTTCGTATTCTGAATTCATACTCTAAATTCTCCTTGGTATATTTGTTGTCGTGTAATTTGTTGTCCCGGACCTTGCGTCCGTTCGGACAGGTGAATGTGATATATTTTCTTTCATTCGTCCATGTGACGGAATAACCGACAGAAGCAAGGATATCACAAAACTCGCGTCTGTCGCCTGCCTGCGTCATGGCAGTGTCAATGTCATTGATCAGTCCGAACTTCCAGCCCTCACCTCTCATCGTTGCACGGTATTCCCGCGTACCGATGCCCTGACCGTTTCTGCGCTCCGACGGCGGCAGCACAGACAGACCGTGGTCACGGCAGATGTCATCGCTGATCTTCCGCAGCTCCTGTAAGGTGTTCGGTGTGAAGTGAATCTTCCTGCCATCCTCAAAGCTGACCGAATTGACAATAAAATGGTTGTGCACTCTCTGAACTCCACTGTCGTCATGTGCATCCAGATGCGTGGCAACCAAAACCTCGTATCCCGGAAAAGACTTCCCGGCAAATTCCAGACCGATGCGGTGTGCTTCCTCATAAGACTGAATTTCCCCTGGCAGAAAGGACTGCACATACTGATAGAAGTAAGTGCCGCAGGCTTTGCCGTAAAGATTTTTGGTTGCCATGAATTCTTCATAAGCGTGTGTTCCTAAGCAGTTGACCCCGCCGACATACTGCCGCCCGTTTTCGTCAACGGTTTTCTTCTCCTGCACGCAGTAACGGATACAACCGCGCATGGCACTCGGCGTCTGCTTGCTCTCCTTGATGAAAATAACGGTTGCCATAAGGACATCAACCTCCGCCCTGTATCACCGCATCGGTGTCGGCATACAGCCTGTTGATTGCCTCATAGCACCGACCGATGCCGTCCGCCGTCGCGGTCAGATTGACCGTCCGTACCACGCCCTGATGAGAGAGCATGGTGAGCTGATTGAGATTGCGACTGATACATTTCAGCTCATGAAGAACCGGCTTCAGTTCTTCAATCTGATAGATTGTCTTACCGAGTGCAGAGATGCGAAGGTATTCACCGATGCCCATGCCGGTACCGGCGGCAATCTTTTCAATTGCTTTCCATTCGCTGTCTGTCACCCAAAAGGACTTTTTTCTGTTTCGTTTGCGACCTTTGGTCGCCATTGTAAATCACCTCTGTTTCTTTTGTAAAAGTGGGTTCGGGCTTCCGCCCGAAAAAATAATGCGTTTGTGCACCAAGTTTTCAACGGCTATGCCGTTGAAAACGGGAGTCCAAACGCTCTGCTTGCCCTGGCGGAGTGGCGTGCCACGACGGCGGGCAAAGCATCTTGCCACCGCTGAAGCGGGAAGTCGTAGAACTACGACCCGTGTATATTGTCCGCAATTTTTATCATTTGTTTTTCCTCCTTTCTGATGATATGGGAGTAGTATTTATAAATACAAACCATGTAAACACGGTTTGTAGATGTCACATCCGAAAAAGGCATACTTATCCGAATTTGGCGTAACAAACGAAACAAAAACGGCTACCGGAATTTTATTTGTTCCGCTTGTTACGCCATTTTACATACCATACAGGTGTATATGGGGGCAGTGTTTATAAATACAAATTGATTTCCTCGGCAATCTATGGTATACTATAAAAAAACGATCACGGAGGTATCCATGGCAAGAATCAGATATCTGATACGGCGGCTGTCGGTGCAGGCAATGCTGTCCTATGCGATATTGACGATGCCAACCGACAGGCTGACAATAGTAAGCTGCACTACAAGCACGACACGCCGGAAATGACGGCAATGATCGATGCCTACAACAACCGCATCCCCGGCACAGACTACCGCGAGGCGGTGGCAGAGACTTGCCGAATCTGCTTGGCAAAGATCACGCCGCCGTTTCAGGCAATCCGCTATGCCGAGGCGATGGACAGGCGGGATTTTATCTTTGATGTACTGCTTGAAGAAGCGGAATTTTATCTGATCGGAGGCGGAAACGGATGATAGAGGAATCAATAACAAACGAATGGGCAGAGTTTCTCTCCTATACCAAAGAACCGACCTATGCCGTTCGGAACAAAAAGGACAACGGCTTTCTCGGTCGGTTTACCCTGGATATGCTCATGGAAAACTACGGCTTTGCGCGGATATTGACTGTTCTTGCAAGGGGATATCTCTTTCACAACCCGGACGGGACACCGAAAGGCGGTGATCCGTATGAACGCACCAATGACACACGCCGCTTCCTGTGTGCCTGGTGCAGTATTCCTGACAAAAAGAATGCCGCTCCGAGGGCGGAGTGGCAGTTCAAAACAGATTTCCGGGAGCTTCACGATGCGTTTCCCGAACTTGTAGATAAGGACGGCTGTGGGTGGTATGTCCGCCACCTGCGCGGCATCGCGGATTTCATAAACGCCAACCGCGACAAAGTGGGCAAATTCACACATAAACTTGCCGACAACATGAAAAAGCTCGAAGACGCATGGCGGAAAAAGGTCATTCGGTTTCAGATACCGATCTTCTCGGAGGGCACGAAGGGCGACCTGATCCTCCGTTTTGATGATGTGATTGCAGATGCGTTGGAGTTGGGGGCTTTGCGGCGAGAACCTATCCGCCTGACCGACGAACAGGAACAGTGGCTTGCGAAAGTGACACCGTCAAAAGTGCCGCTCCATTTATCAAAAACGCTGCTTGAATACTACATTGCCAACAAGCCCGCAGACAGCGATTGGTGCGTCCTGCCCGTGACGAATGTGGAGGCGTATCTTGGTAGCTCGGCACTGAGCAGGATGTATCTGAAACAATTGACCGGCACACTGATAGAACGGAAAGATGGACGAACAGGTGCTTGTATGTTCAGAATGAAAACAAGGACAACTATGGCGGTAACGACAACGCGGGAGCAAATGAATCAGTGACTATCGTTCAAAATCTTCAATCCTTTCTTTGCACAAGTTTCACATCGACACAATGCACAAAGATCCGGATTCCGCAGACATCATTTTGATTGCTTTTTTGTGCGCATCGCCGATTTTGAATAAATGAAAATATCAGCATTGACGGAATGCAACTTTTATGTTATACTTAATACAGTAAGTTTGTCAAAAACATAAAAAGTAATGTCTCCAAAGCGCAAGTGCGAATCGCATTTCCCCACCCGAGACTTCTAAACCCGCACAGGCGTATGCTCTTTGTTATGGCACGCTTGTGCGTTTTTTAGAATATGGAGATGATGACTTTTTCAATCCATTCCCTCAAAGTATTTCAGAAAGGATATCTTGTTAATATGGCACGGGTAGCATTGATCGGCACCAATTCAATTGGATACCGTTTGTTTGCCCTCTAACTATACATGTTTGGATGATAATTATTATGAAACCTAAGAATATACTTAATATATTATCTAAATCAAAATATCTTCTTTCCACGATCAGCAGAACCAAGTGTGGAAAGAAATATATTCTTATAAAGTTTATGCTTTTGGTGGTTAACGCTCTCTTTGGAATAATCGATATTGTTATGCCGGGACTTATCATAAACGAGTTGATGGTCAGTGTGGAGAATAGGGTGTGGAATAATTTTACACTGCTCAGTTATTTGGCTGTCTTTCTTGCTATTCCTGCGATATATCGCGGGATATTAATACCTATTGGGAATGCCATTTTTCGCCTCGATGAAGAAATTAGTATCAGTATGACCAGTGATTTTGAGGTATTTGCATCAAAAATGGATTATGAAACATTGGAAGATCCACAATTACAAGGATTGCGTGAACGGGTGACTAATACCGTGTCCGGAGCGACCGAAATTGTTGATTTGATCGGGAATATTATTTCATCAATCATTGCTTTTGCCGTGTCTTTTTCTATCATCACTTATTTAAACCCATTACTGATTTTGTTGATTCTTGTGATTGTTTTTATTAACTCTCGCATGGTCAAATGGCAGAATTTAAAGCGCTTTGAACTGCGCGATGAATTCAGCAAACACCAACGAAAAAACTGGTCGCTCAAATATATGCTGACTGATTTTTCTTACGCTAAAGAAATTCGCTTGTATAATATTGCTGACTTTTTATTGCGGAAACTCAATAGGTCTCAACGTGACATGAATGACACAACATTCAAGAACAATCAAGCCAGGAATAAGGTTGATCTTGTATTGAATATTACCGGATTTATACAATCTGCGTCAATATATGTATATCTCATTTATAAGGTTCTTGCTGGTGCACTGTCAATTGGCTATATGACGATTTGTCTGTCAGCGACACAACGGTTTTCCGGAGGGATTTCTTCTATTGTCAATGCATATTTGGCACTTTCCGAACGAACTATGGAAATAAAGGAGTGGCAGGATTTTTTAAAGGTTCCGTTGAAAGAAAAGAATGGTGTGGCGATTCCGGTAATCGACGAGAATTCTTATATTGAATTTTGTGACGTATCGTTTAAATACCCGGGCAGTGATATCTTTGCGCTCGAAAATATAAGTTTAAAACTACCATGCACCAAAAAACTCTGTGTTGTCGGCGAAAATGGCTCGGGAAAATCAACTTTTATTAAGTTGCTCCTGCGATTATATGAACCTGCATCCGGCGAAATTTTGCTCAATGGTGTCAACATAAAAGAGTATAACTACGAGAAATATTTGAGATTGTTCGCACCTGTATTTCAGGATTTTTCAACATATGAATTATCACTGGAAGAAAATGTTGTTCTTGGTGACGAATATGATGATGCGAAATTTCGCAAAGTGTGCATGAACTCAAATATCCAATCGTTGATAGACAAGCTGGCAAAGGGGGCAAAAACCCAAATCGGAAAAGAAGTCGATCCGGAAGGCATCGAACCTTCCGGTGGCGAAGAGCAACGAATTGCAATTGCAAGGGCGTGCTATCACGGCGGAGATATTTTCATTTTAGACGAACCAGCAGCAGCTCTTGATCCTAATGCTGAATATGAAATATATACGCAATTTGCCAATATGATCACGGACAAGTGCGCTATTCTTATTACTCATCGTCTTTCTGCTGTCCAGCTTGCCGATCGGGTAGCCGTATTTGACAACGGACATGTCGCAGAGTACGGTACTCATGCTGAGCTGTACGCTAAAGGCGGTATCTACACCGAGATGTTTGACAAACAGGCACAGTTTTATCGCGATCAGCCGTCAGAACAGACAGGCTCCGAGGACGCTGTATGATCGATTGAGAAAGAATCTTATATGTTCGTTCAAAATGCAAGGAGACAATGAACCATGGCATCGAATCATTTTGAAGGCAAAATATTAAATGTTCGCCCCAATCTTGCAGTAAAAATCAATCCCGTATTCTATCAGTTGCTGAATGGATCGTATGAGGGGTGGTTTTATGAACGGTTTATCAATCTTGTTTCCTATGAGAAACAGGGGCAACATATCGTTGCTTTTGTGGACAACAACAGCAACGTGTACGAGAGTCGCGTAAAAACAATCCATGTATATTACGATTGAGTATGGAACGGATGATATATCAGACCAAGCGCAGTTCTATTTTATGACGGATGCTTCGCCGACGTATTCTCAGGATAAACTGATGACCTTTCATATTTGCAGATCCCGCGACAGGTATGCATATAAATTGGATTTGAGCAATCTTCCGGCATGGAACAACATTGTAACCATGCTCCGATTGGATCCTGTTCACTACCCATCGCAATATGAAGGGGAGCATATTCACTCAAAATGTTCTATATACAGCATATCCGTTTCCAGTGCTCCTTTGATTTACACGAACGAGGCGGATTACACGGGATGCCAAGGCGTGAATCAATGGGAATACTGCAGCTGCAAAGATGGGATTGTAGACCACTTGGTATATAATGATCGGAAAGAGGTATGGGAACATCAGGATGGAACGCATATAGGGCTTGATTTCCAAACGGGAACGAATGGAACATTTGCGTCACGCAACTGGAGATGCCCTACACAGGGAAAATATAGAATTGTTTTCTCTGCAAAATGTGATACGGATACGGATGTCTATGTCATGCTTGACAATCATATAACGCTGTATCGGAACGAAAAGACGAATGCTGTTCATTACGAGAATATCGTGCAGGTTGAGGAGAACACATTCATCCAATTTGTCAGCGGAGAAGGCTGTCTTCAAGAAATATCTATAGAGATTCAGAAAACCTTGGATAATCGGTAAAGGCACGGGCTGCGGATATAACCCCAGGCAGAAATCTGTCAGGTCGGTCCCCTGTTCCTTTTATATTCAATTGGACATAAAAATTCGATCTTCCTCTGCTTTATTCGGGATGAAGTCCGCAAGTTCTTGTCGATTTCGTAATAAAGTGAAGATCTTCATACAAGATTCGACTGCTTTGTTTTTAATGTGTGTGGATTTTGGATGTCCACAGTCGTACTCATATTGCTATGGCCGAGATACTTCTGAATGACCTTCATGTTCACGTCCAGCGATACGAGAAGCGAAGCGCAGGTGTGGCGCAGGTCGTGGAAGCGGATATCCCGCATCCCGTATTGCTTCAACAACTTCGGGAAGTGAGAGGTGATATAACTTGGCTTGATCAGCTCACCCAAGGGGTTGACACAGACCATGTCAAGATATTTTTTGCAGTAGGCTCGGCGGAATTGTTTACGATAAAGCTCCTGACGTTCCTTGTGCGCAAGGAGTATTTCCTTGACCTCGAGGATCATTTTGAAGCTTCTTCGTGAGCTTTCGGTCTTCATCTCGTCGCTGACCACCTGTTCCATTTTGCCGTTGCGGACGACCTCCAGTACCTTCTGCCCGATAAAGATCTTATCATTCTCGAAGTCGATGTTGCTCCACGACAGCCCAAGTGCCTCGCTCCGGCGCAGTCCGCAGTAGACGGCAAGGACGATGGGGATATAGATAACGTCCTCTTTGGCGTGTTCGAGCAGTGTTTTGACCTCGTCCACCGAGTAGAAATCGCCGACGAATTTCTTTGGCTGCGGGCGCTCCACTCTGTCCATGGGATTGTATTCGAGGATCTCCTGGCGGATGGCGTATTCGAAGGCGGTGTGCAGCAGATTGTGATAATGCAAAATCGTCTGCTCACTGTCGCCGTCCTCTCGCAGGTAATCGTAGAAGCCGTGAATGAGGCGGGGCTTGCAGTCGGCAAGCGTGATCTTTTCGTCAAAGTATTTCGCCATCTTTCCGCTCACTCTTCTCTTGTAGCCGTAGTATGTGGACTCTTGGATCTTGTGGATGTGTACACGGTCGAGCCAGTCGTTTATGAATTGCAGAAGAGGATATTTGGTCGGATCGTCGTAGCCGTCAAGGAAGCGTTTGTACTCGCTTTCAAACTTGTTCTTCGCCTCTCTGACAGCCTTGTTGATGAGCGATTTCGTGGATCCAGCAGGCAGTCCAAGACCCAGCCATTTGGTTTTGTTTTTCTGCGTTACGGTATCCTTGTAGCTGACCACAAGATACAGCATACCTCTCTTTTCCTGAACGCTTCCCGAGATGTCTTTACTCAGTTTATTTGCCATATCAGCATACCTCCTTTCGCTTTGCGGCAGCACACAAGATACCACATTTATCTTCAATTATCCAGTCCTGTGGGTTCGAAGTTACATTTACAACACAACTTTTTTTCGTGTGTTTTTTCTTTCCGCGGACAAATTCCATCACAGAGCTTTTCGAGATGCGGTATTCCCGTCCTACTTTTTTGGCGAAGACCTTTTTCTCATGCACGAGTCGTGAGGCGAGCTTGGTACTGATACCCAGGCACTCGGCAAGCTGGGCGAGTGTCATCGCGTCGGGGTAATTGCAAAAGATATTGTTATTGAGCATTGAATCTCCTTTCGTTACATATAAAGTCCGTATTCGTTTTCACGTTCTTGGTTTGAGCTGTACTGTAAAAGCGCCTTGGGTTCGACCTTGATGCCCATCATTTCGAGCATCATCACGGTCATTTTGTCGAGCTGATGATCCTCCACAGGCGGTGTGAAGCGCCCCTCGTATGGCATCGTTTCGAGTAGATTTTTCAGAAGATGGAAGAGTCCTTCGCCCACGGTGTAGCTGTGTTCGGGTTGAAGATCGTTTACATACGATTTGTATTGATCCGCAAGTCCCGATTCACAACCGCCGAGGAGATAGTAGATCTCCAGATTCTTGCGCAGAAGTTGCTCGGCAAAGAGCTTGTTGTCACGGCATTTATGACCGTCCGGCGTGGTAAAGGTGATATACTTATGCCCCTCCTGCCAGTCCACCTTGTAGCCGTGCATCTCCATTTCAAAGATAAAATCTTCCTTGGATCGCGTGCGGCAGGCAACGGAATATGCTTTGTTTCGTAGCTGTGATTTCCACTTTGGCATAGTCCCGAAGGAGGATTTGGTTTCGGTTTCCGAGAGACCGTACTCCCGGCAGAGCCTGTTGGAATACTCCTTGACCTGCCGCATCTCGGCGGCACTCTGATGAAATTTCTTTCCCGTTTCCATATTCACCGAGTTGAGAATGATATGATTGTGGATGTGGTCGGTGTTTCGGTGCGTGGCAACCAACGCTTGATAGCCACCGAAGTATTCAGCGAAGCGCAGACCTATCTCGTGAGCGACTTCGGGGGAGAGATCATCGTTGGGACTGAAGGCTTGTACGATGTGAACGTAGGTCCTACCGTCCTCTTTTTTGAATTGTTTTTTGACAAAAGTGAACTCCTGAAGCACCGTATCGGGGGAGCAGTTGATGCCCGAAATGAGATTTTCATCGGTCTTTTCCCGGTTCATCACGTAGGGAAAAATGTTATTCATTGGGCAACCCGAAGCAACGAATTTAACGATTGCCATATTTTTTCAAGCTCCTTTCTCGTCTCGGTAAGGTTGATCTGGGATGCATATCCCGCATTGACGGCTCGCGTGAGCTGATTGATGTTGTTTCCGATGCGGCGAAGCTCGGTTGCCACGTCATTCGCACCTGTGATAATAATCATTTCTTTTTTGAAAACACAGTCCCGAACAAAGTCGCTGATGAGTTGATAGTGACCATAGGAACGATCCTTGATCCATTTCTTTTCCTCGGGAGTCACACGAAAAGAAATGATCACGCTTTTATTTTCTTTATCATTCATAGAGTGAAATCCTTTCTGTAAGGGTGAAATATTCCGCAAGCGGAATGTGAAATGTTGCCTTGCGGCAACGTGATATGACGGTGCAAACACCGTCGTGATATTCCTTTTGCAAGCAAAAGAAGTTACGCCTACGGCGTAGGGGTATGGGCATAGCCCGACGCCTTTGCGGCCGCCATTTGGGCGGTCGTAATACAAAGGCGAAACTGGCGATAAACGCATCATCCGACATCCCCCGCAGGAACGCAAGGGACGGAAGGGACGGAATCTGTGAGAGCAGAAGAAACAGAGTCACTTGAGGCACTTGAGGCACCGTCTGCAGGGGGAACGTATCTGACCACCACGTACTTCTGTCCGTTGCTCCGCTTGCTCTCGACGAAAACACCGAGGTCTTCCGGCTGATAACGGTAGCGGTTCATCATTTGCTTGAGCCCCTTGGGGTTGACCTCTTTCCCTAACGCGATGGAAACGTGATGAGCCAGTTCGGTGTTCGTGCCGACGAATTCATGGTTTTTTGATCTTAAAACGAAGCCAAACACATATGCCATTTCATCGGGGAGCATCATTTCGGGCATAGTCAAGCTGTCGGAAATGAGAGTCCAAACGCAGGTGTCCGTGTCAAGCTCCAGTTGAATCTTTCGGTCACGGATGTCACGCCCCGAGGCGTATAACGTGGCGAGTCGTTCTATCCTCTCGTTCTTGTCCAAAACAAAAATGGCATCGACCGCACCCGAGATACCTGTGCTGCCCGAGAGCTTGTTGACGGGATCGCGGTCATTCATCTTCCGCAGATGGTGGACGAGCAGAAGGCAGATTCCAAGCTCGTCGGCAAGCTCCTTGAGGATACGAAGCTCGGCGTAGTCCCCACCGTAGGAGACCTCGGGAGTTGGCGTGCGGATGAGCTGGAAGGCGTCGATGGCTATGAGGGACACCTCCGGGTGTTGACGCTTGAAATCACGGAGCCAATCGCAGACCCCGCTTTCGATGGAGGTGCATCCCGTAGCGAAATACATCCCGTCGGGAACGTTGTCCGTGATGGTGTTCAGACGCTCCTGGATCCGCCTCTCGCTGTCTTCCAGGCAGAGGTAGAGCACCTCTCCCCTCGTCACGCCAAGCCCCCACAAGGGCGTTCCTTGGGCGACGTGGACGCATAGGTCAAGCACCAGCCACGATTTGCCTACCTTTGGTGAACCGCCAAGGATGCAGAGTCCTTGAGGCAGTAGCGTGTCAACGCAAAACTTCGTAGGCGGAAGTCTTTTGTCCATGAGTGTTTCACCGTCTATCACGGTGAGCTTGTGTGGATTACTTTGCATTCGTAATCTCCTTTCCTAAATAGATTTTTGTTTGAGAAATGAGCCTGTCACCTCGTTTCCCGATATGTGGCTCTTTTTCTTATGCCGTCTTTTTTGCAAAAACAAAAAGGGTAGGCATCTGTTGCAGAGCATAACGAAAAAACATAAGCCAAAACTTATGGTTTTCCTATGTACACTCTAACGCAACAGATACCTACCCTTGATTCCCGGTTAAGAGGCCGGGAGGATGGATCGTGTTTTTTTACGCGATAGATAAAGAAATATTCAATTGTGAATCGGCAAAGATGCTGTTATGTGAAAAGTAAGGTTACAGCGTCTTTTTGAGCCTGTGTGCAACGCAAACGGCAACGCCCTGAATCTGAAGTTCTTCGGGATAGATGTCACCGTAACGTTTTTTGTCCTCGTTGCAGGAGCGAAGGAAATATCTGCCCTTGGCATTGTTGAAGCCGAGGACTTTCAGGTTGTTGAGTCCCCCATCAAGTGCAACGACAATGTCACCGATATCTGCGGTGTTCTGCTTGCGGATCATCACGTAATCGCCGGGATGAATCCCTGCGTCGATCATCGACTCGCCCTTTGCGATCAGCGCAAAGAATTCGCCCTTGCCAACCAAGGATTCGGGCATACGAATGTATTCGATGACCTGCTCGGTTTCTTCCTGACCTTCTCCGCAGGCTACGTAGCCAAGCACAGGCATGGCGTGAGCGACCTGCTCCATCTCCATGCGGCGGGTGCTGACGGAACGGCGACCGTTGTATTCCAGCTCGCCGTCCTCTTTCATAGCAGAAAGATAACGGTGAACGCTCGTAACGGCAATGCCTGTTCCTGCCGCAATGTCACGCACCGTGGGCGTTTCACCGTAGCTTCCGTAGTATTCGTTGATGAAATCAAGGATGATCTGCTTTTTCGAATCGGTAGTTCTACTCATCGCTTCTCATTGGAACAAATTGTTCCATTCGACAATATAACACAGGATTTTCCTCTTGTCAATAGGTTCGGAACAAAATGTTTCAAAATTTTACTATTTTTTTGAGCCCCCATCATGCTTCGACTTTTAAAGTGGTCGTGGCCCTTGGGGCCACAACCAAAACACAAAAAAGTGGGCTGGGATGATTTGATCCAGATCGCATAGAGATGTTAGATTCGTTTAAAAAGTAGGGTGGGGGAAAAAAACCACCCTATAATCGTTATTTATCTCGTTACTTCAGTTGATCTAATAAAACCGCCGTTTGCGGCAAAAATATTAGGGAACCGCTGAATAACTCGCCTCCAAATCTCCCGAACATTCAATCATGCATAAAATGATGAATAAAACATCAAGGATCACAAGCAAAAGTCGAAAAACAGCCACGCAAGCACCGCCTGAGCCGGTTTTTCGTCCCCAATGGCGTGCTCTACCTTACAGCGAATCGATGAGATACGATTTTCCATTTGCTTTTCCCAGTTGATTCCCTCATGGTCTTTGGATGTTTTCAGGCTGGAAGGACGCTTACAAATGCGGTAATCGATTTGGGACAGGTGTTCATCCTTTATGACATCCTCCTGTTTCGGAACTTCAGCAAGGTTGTCGCATCCGGAACCTGTTCCGTCATATGCCAAGAAAACTACGCATGGCGTAGCTGTCATAATCAGATACATCCGTAGCATCGTCTCGATACCCCGAACAGGTCGCCCATGCTCTCCCTTCGGATAGTACGGTCTGATCATTTCTACCCATGCTTTCCACGGGATGATCTCTTCCATCTTGTTGAGAAATTCCTCCCGCTTCGTCGTCTTTTTCCGGTTTCCGTATTCAACATCAGTCAATGTTATCTGATCTTTCATACCGTACACCTGCCTTGCTTTGCTTTCCTCTATTATGCTACTTTTCGTATATTTTTGCAAGGCTTACATTAATCAGTGTTTCCTTAGAGTCATTTGCCATAACTGGACACCAGTTTTGATACAATGCGTATCCAAGCTGGTGTCCGGTTTCTTTTTGCAAAAGTCCCTATTTGCAAGGGGGCATATACCTTTGTGGCAACGCACAATACAATCACACGAAAAGGTTCATCAATCATTATTACAACTTAATGATATCGCGCCACCGTGAACACGTTTGAGCTTATTATCGCTTTCAAGCAATGCCAAATCTTTTTTTGCAGTCTCATACCCGACAAGGAAAATTCGTTGAATATCAGATACAGTAATTCTTCCTTCTTTTTCCACAATTTCCAAAATCTTTTTTCTTCTTTCAACCGGGAACAACATTGTTTGCTTCTGCATAGTAAACCTCATCCTTTCAATTTCAAAAATCAGCGCTACAGGCGCTTTCGCATACCATTATATACCGTTTCTTACCGATTGTCAAGAGAATGCAAGGAAATATTTGGATATTATTGTGACGCTACACTGTTGCCCTGTATATTTGAAGCAAATCTCTTGACAAAAAGCACGTCCCGTGGTATAATCTTAGCCGTATGGATTTCGTTTTGGATACCCGATATCTGTCGGTAGCTGACTGCCGTAACCGCGGTTCTGCGCGCGGACTGTTCGCATTCCATACCCCCTGCTAAGCGCAGCTCTTTCATGGACAAGAGTCCTTTTTTATGTTCTGCATTTCAGAGGTTTTGAATCTGGTATGAGAATAGTTTGGGCGGAATGCGGGGAGGATATGGAACAGGTACGGTAATCCTGAAACGGATGCCTGACCGATGTGCGGACGGGAAAACGGCGATGCTCCCGGATCGTTTTATCGGCGCTATCCCTTACGACCGAGTTCTGCCGAGCATGCGCATGGTGTGTCCGGCGGGATTCTTGCCCGGTTTGACCGGGCCGCACCCTGAATTTGAGGTAGGAAACAACGTAATGAATCAGAATACAGATCCCACTCCGCGCGACGGGCAGGATGTGACGGAGCAGGAAGCACTGCCCGGGACAGACAAGATGGAAAGAGTCCCGCAGCACTATGCGGCGGGCAATAAAGCAAAGCCGACACGGCGCATCGGTTTGGGGGCGGCAATCAGCACGACCGTAACGGCGGTTCTGCTTGCCGTTCTGTTGACGTTCTCCCTGACGGCTAAATATTATGTCAAGGAGCCGGTCATTGCAGCGAAGCCCGGTGCGGAAACCGAGACGACCTTTGCCGCCGAGTTGGACACCATCGACAGGCTGTTCCGCTCGCTGACCGTGTACTCTAACCTGGACGATGAGGCACTCCTGACGGCTGTACTCAAGGCATATGTCCAGCAAACCGGCGACAAGTATGCGCAGTATCTGACCAAAGACGAGTTTGAGGAGCTGATCAGTGATCAGAACGGGACGCTCTGCGGGATCGGCGTATCGGTGATTCAGTCGACCATCGGCGAGGGCGAGAGTGCATACGACACCATCCAAATTGTGAATGTCTACGAGGATTCGCCAGCCGCCGAAGCCGGCGTGCAGATCAATGACTGCATCATCCGCATCGGAACCGGTGCAGATGCCGTGTCGGTCGGGACGGTCGGCTATGAGAAAGCGCTCCGACTGCTCCGGGGCGAGGAAGGCACGCAGGTGACCTTCACCGTTTTACGTGCCGGACAGGAGGTCGTTCTGACTGCTGTCCGCCGGATGCTTGAGACAAAGTTCGTACTGTCGCACGTGTATGCGGACGACCCGACTGTGGGTGTTGTGCGTATCACCGGCTTTGAAAATCCGACAGCGGAGCAGTTCAGGCAAGCGATGGATGCCCTGATCGCCGCTGGTTGCACGTCGTTTGTTGTGGATGTGCGCAACAATCCGGGCGGATTGCTGACATCGGTGGAGGACATCGCAACCTTCTTCCTCAAGGAGGGGGATGTCATACTGCACACACGGTCGCGCGCGCAGATGGACAAGAAGGAGAAGACCACTTACGCGGTCACTGTCAAAGACGGTAAGGTTACGAGCGGATCCGGAAAATTGTCTGTGGAGGATATCGGCAGGTATTCCGCTTACCCGCTGACAGTGCTGACTAACGGCAATACCGCCAGCGCGGCAGAGTTGTTTACAGCCAATATCCGCGATCATAAACTGGGAGCAATCGTGGGCACCAACACCTTTGGCAAGGGCATCATGCAGACCACCTACCCGCTTTCGCGCTACGGCTACGACGGCGCGTTGAAGCTGACCACGCAGTACTATGATCCGCCCGTGGGGGAGAACTACCAGGGCATCGGCATCGCACCGGATGTGGAGTGCGCGCTGTCCGAGGAAGCGCAGAAAATCAATTTTAACCTGTTGACCGATGCGAACGACAATCAGCTTCGCCGTGCGGTCGAGGCACTGCGCGGCTGACGCGTGGCGGACGATTTCCATCAAGGAAAGCGCCAAAATAATTCTACAGTTAAACAGATGATCAGGGAGGCAACCACCATGGCAGATCAGAATCAAAACAGAAAACAGTATACCAAGCAGGGCTATCAGGAGCTGCTCGATGAGCTACGCCGGAGACAGCAGGAGGAGCGCGAAAAGATCCGCGAGGATATCGCAGTAGCCAAGAGTTTCGGTGACCTGTCCGAAAACTCGGAGTATGACGCGGCACGCACAGCGCAGGCAGAAAACGAGGCGCGCATCCTGGAGCTGGAGGCGTTAATCGAGAACGCTATCGTTGTTGACGAAAATGCGTTGGATGACGGCACCATCGGACTCGGATCCATCGTGGTATTGTACGATGAGGATGAGGACGAGGAAATCACGTACTACATCGTAGGTTCCAACGAGGTGGATGCTATGGAGCATCGAATCTCGGATCAGTCCCCCATCGGACTGGGCATCATGGGCAAGAAGGAGGGGGACACCGTTACGGTCGAGGCTCCCTTCGGTGCCATGACCTTCAGAGTGCTGAACGTTTCCCGCCAGTCGCAGGAAAGCTGACCGGTAGGGAGACAGCAGGAAACGCCCGGAGCATCTGCGTGAGCCGGGCGTAGAGTTTTGCCGGAGGGAGAGTATGAAAAACCATGCGCGCAGCAGATGATCGGAACAATGTGCCGGACAGCTCCGGCAGTGACAAGCTGACCCCCGGGGAACTGACGAAAAGCAGCCGCGAGATTCGCTGGTTGGACAATTTCTGGTACTATCACAAGTGGAAGGTCATCATCGCCGCATTCTTCCTGGTCGTGCTGGTCATCGGGCTTGTACAGATATTCTCCCGCGTAGAGTATGACGTGTATGTAACGGTCGCCGTCCCGTATACGATGAATGCGGAAGAGAACGGAAGATTCACGGAGCTTTTACAGAAATTCTGCCCCCGCGATTTCAACGGCGACGGTGATTTGCTGGTTTACGTGCAGGGGTATCAGGTCTACTCGGACAGTGAGTATGAGTCCGAGAAAGCGTACTGGGAAGTGCGTAGTGAGCAGTTTCAGATAAACAGCGTGTACAATCAGAGTCAGATCCGCGCATTTGATCAGTATTTGATGAACGGGCAAAGCACCCTGCTCCTTCTCAGCCCGTATATGTTTGAAACCAAAAAGGGCAATGGGCATTTGCTGGCGCTTGCTGATGTGTACGGGGAGGATCCGCTCCCGGAAGGCGTGACGGCAGACGGCTACGGCATCCGGCTGTCCGAAACGGACTTCTACCGCAATAACCCTGCGGCGCGCGTGTTGCCTGCGGACACGGTGCTGTGCCTGCATACGCCTGTGCTCTCGGTGCGTAACGGAAAAATCCAGGACGATACCGCTGCGCGCGAAATGTTCCGTGCCATCGCCGACTATCGGGTGAAGGAATAAGTTCCTTTGCCCGGCGGCGCCGGTTCCCCCCCCTTTGGCATATCCTCCTTTACAGAAAGAGAAACGCAACCAATGAAACGAAACCTTACCGCCTCCCTCATGTTGCTCCTGACTGCCATGGTCTGGGGCTTTTCCGTTGTAGCACAGGTACTGGGTGCGGATCACCTGCCCGCCATGACATTTAACGGAACCAGGTTCCTGCTGGGCGCCGTATGTCTGATCCCCGTCTACCTCGTTGCCGAGCGGGAGCAAGACCTGGATAAAGCCGCGCGCCGGACGCGCCATATCAAGACTGCCCGCGCGGCGCTGGTCGGCGGATGCCTGCTCGCTGTCGCATCCGCCTTGCAGCAAACCGGCGCGGGTATCGTCCGGGATCCCGGCAAGACCGGCTTTATTACGGGATTGTATACCGTCCTGACACCGGTTTTCTACTTCCTTGTATTTCACCGCAAGTCCTCGTGGAATACATGGGTTGGCGTAGGTCTTGCCGTTCTGGGTCTGTATCTTCTGTGCGCCAAGGGCGGCGACGGTCCTCTGTTTGGCGAGGGCGAGATATTCCTGCTGGTAGGCGTGCTGTTTTGGGCAGCGCACATTCTTGCCGTAGACCGATTGGTGGGGGATGTCAGCGTCCTGCGGTTCTCTTCCTGGCAGTTCCTGGTCACCGGGGTGCTGAACCTTGCGGCGGGACTGGTCGTAGAGCGCGGGGAAGTCACGGCAGAGGGCTTCCGGGGAGCGTTCGGTGCCATCCTGTTCTGCGGTATCCTGTCGGTCGGCGTCGGCTTTACGTTCCAGATTCTGGGGCAAAAGCATGCATCCAACCCGACTTTTGCAGCCATCATCCTGTCCTCCGAGTCGGTGTTCTCCATCATCGGCGCGTTGCTGTGGAACCGATTCACGCCGGAATCCCTGCACGTCAGCCAAGACATTCAGCCGTTGGGGTATGTGGGCTGTGCCTGCATTCTGGCGGCAATCGTGCTTTCCCAGCTGAATTTCCGGAGTCGGGCGAAAACGGTTGCACACAGCAGTACCGTGCATCATGCGGGAAAATAGACGGACGGCAGAAGCTAACGTAGACAAAAAGGACTGTACCGAGGGGCACCCTCAGCACAGTCCTTTATTCATCAATTTCTTTTGGGGCAGGGCAGAATTATTTGCAGGCGGCGACCATTTCGTCAACCCAACCCAACAGTTCTGCCTTCTGGCTGTCGTCCAGCGTGCCGCCGATAAACAGGAAACCGCCCAGCGTGATGACCTTCACGCCGACCAGATTGGTTCCGGCGGCGCGGATTGCCTCCGCAATCTTGTCCGCATCAGCCTGCTTGCCGTCCACCAGCAGGGCGACATTCTGCGCCTGCGCTTTGTTCAGCCCGCCGCAGAAGCGACGGAGGTCATCCGGCATTTCGGATTTAGCAGAGATCGCAAGGATCACAATACGCTCCTTGTCGCAAGGGTACTCCGGCGGAAATTTTCCGCTGACAGCGTTGACGGGAAGGTCATACTTCTCCTTGACAGCATTGGCAAACTGAGCCATGCCCTTTTTGCCGGAGTTGTACAGAACTCTCATTTTGATTGCCATATTCTTTCCTCCTGATACGGTCTCTGACCTGACCGCTCACAATTCCGCCGGTCAAATGCACCGCTACTGACCTTATTATACCATACTGTCCTGAAAAATGAAATAGTTTTTCGCAAGAAAAGCATTTTCGTAAGGTTTCACAAATCGGCATGAGACTTTTTGTGAGGAGTCCCCAAATGATCCGCGCGTAGTGCATACGCAGGTGGAAGAGCCGTGGGGCTGTGTGCGGCGATATTTATCGCAAATCCCTGCGCATATGCCCTCTACGCACGAAATGTGACTTTTTTGAAAACAATGCCGTTCTCTTATTGCAATTTCTACGGCGGGCAGGTACAATGAACTGATTGGAATCCGCCATCTCTGCGCCTTGCCGCGGGACACACGGTGTGATTCCGAACGAGAACGATCGAACAGAAACAAAGGAATGCCGCTTCAAAGGGCGGTTCCCGAAGAGAGGAAAAACAAATGACAGAACAGATCGGCGCGGCGTTGCGCCTGCTTTATCCGGACGGACGCGCTATAACGCCGGATTCCGCTACCGATGACTTTTCCCTGAAATCCTTGTGCGAGAACAACGTATACTCGCTGACACTGACTCCGCGGCGTGCGGGATTGGCATTGGCAGCTGTTGAGTATGACATTCCTCTCCCGCACGCCCTGACGGATGTGCCGGAGGAGCTGTATATATACGATGATTCTGCTCACACCAACGATTTTACGAGTGTTGTTCCTTATGTGGGCAACGAAACCAGAACCGTTTACAACCTGGCGGTATTCAAAAATCTCCGGACGCGTAAGGTATTCCTGTGCGGACTTCTGACCGCACATCGCTTCCTGGCTATGTTCAATCTGCATGACGGTCTTGTAACATTGCGTTTTAATCTGGAGGAGCGTGAACTGCACGCGGGGGAGGCATACCTGCTGGAGCGGTTCATGGTCGCAGAGGGGACGGACAATGAGAATGTCCTGCTGGAAGCATACGGTGACGCGATTGCCGCCTGCAATGGGGCGCGTCCGGATAAGCCGCTCCCGGTCGGCTGGTGCTCATGGTCGTGCTACTACGGGAATGTAAACGAAGAGAAGATCCGCCGGGCGGCTGACGGACAGGCAACGTACACGAGAGCGGGGGAGTCCAATCTCATTCAGATCGATGACGGCTGGCAACGGTGCGGCAGTTTCTGCGGCAAGTGGGTACCGGACGACACCAAATTTCCCTCCGGGCTGGAGGCGACGGGACAGTACGTCCGCGACCGGGGAATGACCTTCGGGCTGTGGCTGGCGCCGTGGCTTCTGGATGACAAATCGGATTATTACGGGGAACTGAAGCACCTTGCCCGTGAGGAAGCCACGCTGGGTGAGCATTACCATCCGTTTGAACTTGGGGATCCCCGATATCTGGCGCATCTGTCGGCTACCTTCCGGGAGATGACAGAACGATACGGCGCGCGCTACTTCAAACTGGATTTCTTGGCGGCGGCGATCCGGTTTTTCAACGGGCGCGGCGACTTTATCCGCTTCCGTGACGGCTTCCGCGTGGAGGTTTTGCGCGGCGCCCTGCAAACCATCCGCGATGCAGTCGGTCCCGATGCATTCCTGCTCCTATGCGGCGCACCGACGCTGATCGGTGCCGGCATCACCGACGGCTCGCGCACCTCTGCCGATATCATCTGGGGACGGAACAAGAATAATCCTTCCTACTGGGAGATCATGAAGAATTGCCTGACAACCGTCACGCGCCGCTACTTCTACCACCGCCGCGTTTACATCAATGACCCGGACGGCGTCGTTCTGCGCGATGTGGATACGGGGGACGGCTTCAACTGCACCTATTCCGAGGCGGAGCTTTGGTCGATCGCAATCGCCATGTCCGGCGGAGAGGTGCTGTCCAATGATGAACTGGAGAAGCTCAGCCCCGGCAGGCGGAAGCTGTATACCCGACTGCTTCCCCCAATCGGTATAGCAGGGCGTCCGGTGGATTTCTTTGAGCAACCGACGATTTCGGCTACGGTGCTGGACTTCGATGACCAGACGAAATTCCTTGCGTTGTATAATTTCAGTGACAAGATGACGGATCTGGAATTTGACCTTGCCCGCATCGGCATGAACGGTGCGCTGGCTGTGAATTGCCTGAACGGTAAGCCTATCGGTTTGCGCGATGTGCTGACCTTTGAGAATGTAAACCCGCACGGAGCTGTCATGGTCATGCTCCGCAAACCGGGTGACGCGCCGATGTTTGCCTGTGCGGACGACTCGGTTTGGTGTGGCATCAACACCGTGCGCGTTACGTTTGAAAACGGTGTCCCGGTCGTTTCCGCGCCGGTTGAAAATCTGCGCGTGTACATTCTGTCCCCGGATGGGCAGCAACCTGCCGGCGAAACGGTTTTGCAGGAGCGCGGCTATACCCTGACCCGCATCTGAGAGTCACGAGTCAAGAGTCAAGAGTTATAGAGAAGTTATAGAGAGGAGAAGATGTGCTATGCTGACTACCCAACGCGCAAGCGTCATGAATCTCGAAAACGCCATCCGGGGCGCACGCAATCCCATGAACAGTTGGGATCGGATGGACAGCGCTTACAATGAGGCGGGGGCGTATATTCTCGGTCCCAACGACCTGGGACTTGCCGTCCGCCTTGCCCGAGCAGGCAGTGACCACCGAAAGTTTCTCCGGCAGATATTCGTGTCGGTGGATATCACAGCTCCGCTGTACTGGTGGAAGGAATTTGATACCTATAAAGTCGGAACGGTCGCAAACTCCACCTCCACCATGCACAGGATCCATACAAAGCCCTTCTCGCGGGAAGACTTTTCCTGCGACCGGATGGATGAAGGCGGACTTGCAATGCTGGATGCCGTCATTGCATATATGGAGTCGGAACGATTGAAGTTCCTTGCAGACAAGGAGAATCGGCAGCCGTGGCACAATATCATCCAGACCCTGCCCACGTCCTATAACCAGATGCGCACCGTGACCATGAACTACGAGAATCTGACAAATATCTACTATGCCCGGCGCAATCATAAACTCGCCGAATGGCATACCCTGTGCGACTGGATCCTGACTCTCCCCTATGCCTGCGAGCTGATAGCCAACCGGAGCGAGGGGTAAAGTACAGATCCGGAGCATCGGTGTGTAATCAAAGCAGAAGGCAGAACCGGCATACGCCGGGAAGGAGTATTTCACATGAGTAACGAAATGACACAGGTCGATATCGACCAGTTGAAAGCTGAGCTTGCCGAACGGCAGGCGCGTGTTCCCGCCTTGCGTGACGAAGTCAAGCGCACGAAGGAGTACGGCGATCTGTCCGAAAATGACGAGTACCGCTGCGCCAAGCGGGAATATAACCGCAACAAAAGCCGGATGCGTTACCTGGAGCGCACCATCGAGAACGCGGTCGTCATCCGCACGGATTCAGCGGCGGATGAGGTCGGGCTGTTCGACTGGATTGATATCTACTACCCGGAGGACGAGGAGAACCGCACCGTCCGACTGGTTACGTCCCTGCGCAATGATGTGCTGACTGACAATATATCCAAGGATTCCCCCTTCGGGCGGGCACTGCTGGGGCGTAAGACCGGCGAAACTGTTATGGTTCGCGTCAACGTCAACGAAAAGGTAAGCTATCCGGTGACCATCGTCAGGATACGCAAGGGGCAGGATGACCCCAATCTGAAAATATCCACCTACTGACAGACCGACCGGTTTCCGGTTTGTTCAAACCCCACCCGCAATCAAGAATTTTTCGTGAATTCTGCCGGGCAGCTCTTGCAATCGGGCGGAAACTGTGGTATAATTACCTCACAATCAATCCGTCATGCATCCCCGCACAGGCGGCGGAGCAGGTACAGAGAGAAAGGAAGTACACAGCTATGATTAAACTTTGTGTCGGCGTTAAGGGTACCGGAAAAACCAAAACTCTCATTGATGAAACCAATAAGGCGCTCTCCGCCTCCAAGGGGAATGTGGTCTGCTTGGAAAAGGGTGCCAAGCTCCGCTACGACATCAATTATCAGGTTCGCCTGATCAACACCGATGAGTATCTTATCGGCGATGCTTCGGGTCTTGGCGGTTTCATGGCAGGTATTCTCGCAAGCAACAGCGACGTGACCGATCTGTTTGTTGACTCGGCGCTCAAAATATGCGGCGGTGACCTTGCCGCTTTCGATCATTTCCTGACGAATCTGGATAAGCTCACGAAGGGTTCCGACCTGCATATTCTCATGACCGTCTCGCTTCCCATTGAGGATGCGACCGAGACCATGAAGAAGTTCATGTAAGCGGATCTGTAGGAGCGAAAACATACAGCCGAACGGGGGAGGGAAGTCTGTGGCCGGATTTTTGCCGGCATCCGGCTTCCCTTTCCGGTTTTCTGTGCCGAGGGAGGTTACATGTGTTTACCGTCAGACTGTGCGGGCTGAATATTGAAATAGACAACCGATACGGATATGTCGAATCCCTGTGCCGGAATTATATCGGAACAGACGGCGGAGCGGCGGCTTTTCGCGTCCGTGTTAGCGGGGAGGACATCTGCGGCTACCGGGCGGAATGCGGCCGCCGGATGAGCGACGCTGAAGCCGAGAGCGCACTCCTGTACCGCGCAATCTGCGGCAGGATGCCCGCCTATGATGCGTTGCTGCTTCATGCCGCCGTCGTCGCAGTGGACGGGCGGGGATACGCTTTCTCTGCCGCACGCGGCGTTGGCAAGACCACCCATCTGCGCGCATGGCAGGAAGTGCTCGGCGACCGCGTGACTGTGGTCAACGGCGACAAACCGCTGGTACGCCGCACACCGGACGGTCACTGGTGGGTCTACGGAACCCCATGGTGCGGCAAGGAGGGCGAGCAGACCAACACCCGTTGCCAGCTCAACGCCGTGTGCCTGCTTTCGCGCGGGCAGTCCAACGCCATATCCCGCGCTCCGCTGACAGATGCCGCCGCAGGCATACTGGAGGCAACACTGCTTCCGCCCACACCGCCCCTGCGCGATCGCATGGCGGAACTTGTCGGGGCGCTGGTGCGGGATGTTCCGGTGTTCACAATGACCTGCCTCCCGGATCGCACGGCTGCGGAGCTGGCGTACGCAACGCTGGCGCGGATTACGTGATTTCCGGCGCATTCCGGCTGGTAGGAAAGAGAAAGCACAGGGAAAGGCAGGTGCGAAGAACGCGTGAAATGGCTTGAGTTTTTGCTGGATCATACGCCCCGGCTGTCAGACCGCCCTGGCGTATACGGAGGCTTTCATGTCGGGGCACTTATAACGGTTCTGATTCTGTTTTTCCTTCTGATCCTGTTCCGTAAGCGGCTTCCGCGCGGAGAACGTGCCTTGCGCCGGACGCTGTGGGTATTTGCGATAGGGTTGCTGCTTTTGGAGATCGGAAAGCAGGTCGTGTACAGCTATAATCCCCAAACCGGCTGGAGCTATGACTGGTCACGGTTTCCGTTTCAGTTCTGCTCGACACCTATTTACATTGCCCTGCTTGCTGCCCCGCTGCACGACGGAAAGCTGCGTCGTGCACTGCTCTGTTTCCTTGCGACCTACTCGCCCGTGGCAGGGTGTGCCGTGCTGTTCTGGCCCTCACCGGATGTGTTTTCGCCCATCCTGTTTCTGGACATCCATACCATGATCTGGCACGGTGCGATGCTGCTGTTCGGGCTGTACTTGTGGCTGAGTGACCACGTTCAGCCGGTAATCCGCACGGCGTGGAGCGCATTCCTTGTCTATCTGCCGATGAATTTTGTTGCGCTGGCACTCAACGAGGCAGAGCACGCCTTCGGATTTGCCGGCGGGTATGCTTTCAATATGTTCTACACCAGCCGCTACTACACGTGCCACATCCCGCTTTTGAACTGGGTACAGCAGAATGCACCGTATCCGGTGTTCTTTGCGTCTTTTGTTCTCCTTTTGGGATTTGGCGGTCTTGCCGTAACGCTTGGCTTTATGCTGATTCGCCGGGCAAGGACTTGGTGGGAGACACGACGGCATAGCATGGCATAGCATGGCATAGCCACACAGTAAACCAACGCCCCGCAGGGAGGGCGGAAAACATACCATACAGAGATCGGCGTTAAGTCGATCCGTGCCGGTAGCCGCAATGCAGGATACCGGTTTTTCTATGCACAGGACAATCAGTCGCCGCATATACTGAAAGCGTACCCTCCGTACAAAGGCAAAACCGTACGATACTCCTGGCATCAAATCCGTGATGCCGGACGGTGCGGCATGTCCAAAACAAGAAAGGAGGCTTTCCGCTATGCTTTCGTTCCTGCTTTCTCCGTTTGTCCGTCTGTTTCATGTCATTCTGGGGTTGGGGACTTCGCAGAGTTTTCCCCCGCCGCTGGATGCCATTGAGGAAGACGCCGCCTTCCGGCAGTCGCGCACCCACCCCGATCCTGTCCGACGCGAGGAGGCAAGGCAGAAACTGATCCTGCACAACCTGCGCCTCGTTTCCCATATCGTCCGCAAGTACTACGCCTCCAGCCGGGATCAGGAGGATCTTGTGTCCATCGGCACGATCGGACTGTGCAAGGCGGTAGACACTTTCAGACCGGAAACCGGCACGCGCTTTGCCACCTATGGGGCAAAGTGCATCCAGAACGAGATACTCATGCATTTCCGCGCCAGGAAAAAGCAGGGCGCAGAGGTATCGCTCAGCGACACCATAGATGTTGATCGGGACGGAAATCCGCTCACCTACATGGATGTTATTTCTTCCGAAGAGAATCTGACCGAGGAAATACTCCGCAAGGTGGACGCCGAGCGCGCCGTAGCCTTTGTTCGTACCCGCCTGGAGCCGCGTGAGCGGGAGATCATCACCCTGCGTTTCGGCATTGACGGTGCCCCTGCTCTGACGCAACGGGAGATTGCCCTCCGGCTGGGCATATCCCGTTCCTACGTCAGCCGCATCGAAAAGGCGGCGGTGGAGAAGCTCCGGGAAGCGTTCGGACTACCGCCGGACGCCACATACGTCTCCTGAATCCCCGCAGTCAATCCTTCGGCTTTCCCCGGCAGAACAG
>ERZ780149.1365-NODE-1365-length-27189-cov-23.803346_pt1 | contig 27189 bp, 20 predicted proteins | sample MGYA00511367_ERZ780149 | MGnify/ENA primary metagenome ERZ780149 (study PRJEB29588, sample SAMEA2153852) | human gut metagenome | biome: human gut; feature: human-associated habitat; material: faeces | place: Denmark | collected 2008/2010 ... | reverse complement strand
TGCGCAAACGCCGAAGTCCAAACACCGTGAGGAAGGGGGAAAGTTGCATTTAATAGTTGGTTGTAGAGATATCGGCGTGTTTGGAAAGAGGTGGGGGTCATATCTAAAACTTTATTAAAAACGGAATATTATAAAATTATTAATTATTAATTTATCAAAATTCACTATGGACATTTTGGCGGATATCAAATACAATATATTTGATATATAGTTGATTTGCAAAGGGAAAAGACTTTGCAATATAGATTTTGAGGTAACGATGAGTTTGATTTCAAAGATAGTCAATTTGTTTTCACCGACCGCGCAAAAGACGGGGGCGGGGGACAACAATAAAATGGCGGTTACGTCCAAACCTATGAGAGACACCGCGCGTGCGCTTGCCGCGGAAGGTATCGTTTTGCTCAAAAACGACGGCGTTTTGCCCATAAAAGCGGACGATGAAGTGGCAGTGTTCGGGCGCACGCAATATAACTATTTTTGCGTGGGTTACGGCTCGGGCGGTGACGTGAAAGCACCCTACAAGACGAGTTTTGCCGACGGTCTCAAAGAGTGCGACAAAATCATAGTCAACGAGTATCTTTCGGGGATTTACGCCGATTGGTGCGCAAAGCACGTTCCCGACGAGGGATTCTGGGGACATTGGCCGTTTTGCTTTGACGAGATGCCGCTCACAAACGAAATCGTCAAAAAGGCAAGAGAGACGAGCAATATCGCAATCGTCGTGATAGGGCGCGCAGCGGGTGAAGACAGAGAGCAAAAGTTGAAAGGCGGAAGTTTTCTGCTGAGCGACGACGAGCTCAAAATGATTGACCTCGTGCGCAAATATTTTGAAAAAACGGTGCTTGTTCTCGACACGGGCAATATCATCGAATTTGACGATATCGAAATATTCGGTGACGATATATCCGCCGTGGTGCTTGCGTGGCAAGGAGGTATGGAAAGCGGAAACGCACTTTGCGACGTGCTTTGCGGAAAGGTCAACCCCTCGGGAAGACTTACGGACAGCATTGCAAGAAGGTATATTTTCTATCCGTCGGCAAGCGAATTCGGACACAAAAAATACAACAATTACATCGAGGATATATTCGTCGGTTACAGATACTTCGAGTCCTTTGCGCAAAACGAAGTGCTATATCCGTTCGGCTTCGGACTGTCGTACACGACTTTCGATATAACCGCAAAACTCCAAAGAGTATCGGATGGTGTAAAAATCGTCGCAAACGTAAAAAATACGGGTAACGTCGCAGGCAAAACCGTCGTGCAAGCGTACGTGCGCGCGCCTCAAAACGTTATGGTCAAACCGTCGAGAGAACTCAAAGCGTTTGCAAAAACCAAGCTTCTCGAAGCGGGCGAAGAGCAAACGGTTGAGCTTAATATCGACGAGTACGCCTTGTCTTCTTACGACGACGAAGGGCTTACGGGCTACAAGGCGTGTTGGGTGATGGAAGACGGCGAATACCAATTTTTCGTGGGCGAAAACGTGCGCGACGCGCGCAGTATAGGAAGCGTGCGCTTTGACAAAAAGGCAACAAAAGAGTGCCACACCGCGTGCTCGCCGAGATACGATTTGACCGTGCTTGAAAGTTACGACAGTCTTCTCAACAGTGCGGAAGATTATTCTCAACTCATGAAGTACGACACGCTTGCGGACTTTCAATCCGACGTAAATCGGATGAACGCGGACGACGCGGAAGTGTACCTCAACAAGTTTGAAAATATGATAAACGCGCACGAGTGGAAGTGCTCTCAAAAGCACGCTCAAACGGGTTATCTCAAAGAACGTATAGAACGCAATATGCCAATCGAGATTGCGCAAAACAAGGACTTAAAGTTATCGTTTGACGATGTTAAACGCGGAGTTGCGTCGGTTGACGAGTTTATATCCACACTGTCCGACGAGGATTTGGAGACGCTTTGCCACGGCGATTTGAGAATGAATAGTCCTCTCGGAGCAAAGGGTAACGCGGGTGCGTTCGGCGGTATAAGCGATAGCCTCAAAGCCAAGGGCGTGCCGTGTGCAATCACTACGGACGGGCCGAGCGGAATAAGACTTTGCGCCAAGGCGTCCTTGCTTCCGTGCGGTAGTGCGATTGCCTCGTCGTGGAACGAAGAACTTGCTGAAAAACTGTATTCGCTCGTCGCTCTCGAAATGAAAGAAAAAGGCTCGGACGTGCTTTTGGCCCCGGGAATAAATATACATCGCAACGTGCTTTGCGGGCGCAACTTCGAGTATTTGTCGGAAGACCCTTATCTTACGGGCAAGATGGCAAGCGCGATAGTGAGAGGCATACAAGCGGAGGGCGGAGCGAGTTGCGTCAAACACTTTGCTTGCAACAATCAAGAGAGGGCGCGTTATATAAATGATTCGCGCGTGAGTGAGCGCGCGCTACGCGAGATATACCTCAAAGGTTTCGAGATGTGTGTGAAAGAGGCAAATCCCAAAGCGATTATGACCTCTTACAACAAGATAAACGGCGTGTATTCCTATCACAATTACGACCTATGCACTACGATTTTGCGCAGTGAGTGGGGATATAAAAATCTCGTTATGACGGACTGGTGGACGAGAAAGGCAAAGAACCCCGATTTCAAGGGAGTGGACGACAACGCGTACAGAGTGCGCGCGCAAGTTGACGTGCTTATGCCGGGCGGTTCGAGAGTGAGAGGCAAGTATGACGACTCGACGCTCAAATCGCTCAAAAAGGGCGGACTTAAACGCGCGGAACTTCAACGCACCGCAAGAAACGTGCTCAACTTCTTGTTGAGTATAGACAAGAGCGACGACGTAGGGGAATAAGCGATACGCAGATAAAAAGGAAAAGATATAGAGGGATTTATGAGCAAACTTAACAAAATTATAGTGATTTTTGCATTGGTTGCGGTGCTTGCGTGTTGCTTTGCGCTTTTCGTCGGTTGCGGTGCTTGCGTGTTGCTTTGCGCTTTTCGTCGGTTGCGGTGATAAGGGCGGAGGAGGCGGAGGTAGCGAAAAACTGCCCTTCGACAGAGCAAGCGAAAGTGCGGACGGATACGCTACGGTGTATATTCCCGATGACAGAGATTTCAAAATCCTTGTGTTGTCCGATCCGCAAATAGACACCTCGCAAAAGTACACGCTCGTGGGAAGCCTCGGTAACGACAAAACGTACGAATTTATAGAGGACTTCGTGGGGCAATGCGCGCCCGACCTCGTCGTTATCAACGGGGACTTGGTGATGAACGACACGCTTGCGACTTCCGCGCCGTATTTTAAGAGATACGGTGAGATTTTTGACAGAATAAAAGTGCCTTGGACGTTTACTTTCGGCAATCACGACCTTGACGGAACGTACACCGACGAAGAAGCGGATATGGAAGATCCCGATTGCGGACAATGCACCAAGCAGACGCTCGTTGATTATTTCAATGCAAATTACAAATATTGCCTTATCAATACGGACTCTTCTTGCGAGGACGGCACGGGTAATCACTTTATCAACGTGAGAAAAAAGAGCGGAGAGCTCGTATATACGCTTTGCCTGTTCGATTGCATATATAAAGGTGGCAAGCCCAACTACAACGCCGTGCCCACCGCAAACCAAGTGAATTGGTACAAGGATACTATCCTCAAAATCTCGGACAACGAATTCGGAAAGGATAGAGAAGAGGGTGAAGTGGTCAAATCGATGATTTTCAACCACGTCGGAATACCCGAATTCAAAGAGGCGTGGCAAAAAGCGTGGAACAACGGCAATCCCACGGAAGATTATCATTACGGGCATTGGTTTGAGGGAAATTATTCCAAAAACTACGGAGATATGCCCGAGGACGAGCAAATATTTGCCGTCGCAAAGAACCTCAAAAGCACTACGGCAATCTTTATGTGCCACCATCACGACAACGATTTTTCCGTCGATTACGAGGGAATAAGGCTGACGTTCGGACAACATTCGGGATTTGCGCACAACTACCGCACGCAACAGACTTTTGCGGACGGTGTGCTCGGTTTCGTCGATAAGACGGATTTGAAAAACTGGTTGAGCATAAGCTTCGAGCGCATAGACGACTACGGCGACGAGAGAGGCGGAACTACCGTTACGATATCAAAAGAGGGCACTTTCGAGATAAGCCAAACCATCGTAAGAGAGGTTATGCCCGACTATTTTGACAAATACTATATCGACTACGACGCGGTGGCTCAACGCCTCGACAACGACTCACGATTTATAGGCACGGTGGAAAGAGGCACTGCGAGAAAATGGCAAAAGGCGTAATTAAACGCAAAGAGGAATAATAAAAAAATATTGCCTAAAAGACAAAAGTTTTACGGCAGAAAAACGACGTAAAAACGAATAATAAAAGGATAGAGAACGAAAGAAAGAAAATAATCATACAACAACGATAAAATGTCTTGAAAATTGGTTGTTTTTCCTAAAAAATATAGGTGCAAACGACTTGACACGAAATACGCGTTTAGATATAATTATATCGATAAATAGTTATCGAATGTTTAACCTAAAATAATCGATAGCTCAAAAATTTGACAAACACGTATAGGAGAGAACAAAAAATGGAAGCAAGAAACCGTATCGTTGACGGAGTCGAAAAACTCGAAGAAGCAATCGCGCTCGTGCGCAAAGCTCAAAGAGAATATGCGACCTACACACAAGAGCAAGTGGACAAAATCTTTTTTGCTGCGGCAACTGCTGCAAACAAAATGAGAATACCTCTTGCAAAACTCGCAGTTGAAGAGACCGGAATGGGTATAGTGGAAGATAAGGTTATCAAAAACCACTATGCGTCCGAGTATATCTACAACGCCTACAAGAACACAAAGACTTGCGGAATCATCGAAGAGGACAAGGCTTTCGGCACTATCAAGATTGCAGAGCCTCTCGGACTTATCGCGGCGGTTATCCCCACGACCAACCCGACCTCAACCGCAATCTTCAAGACGCTCATCGCTCTCAAGACGAGAAACGGCATCATAATCAGCCCGCACCCGAGAGCGAAAAAGTCCACTATTGCGGCGGCAAAAGTCGTGCTCGAAGCGGCAGTTGCGGCAGGTGCACCGGAGAACATCATCGATTGGATTGACGTGCCGAGCCTCGAAATGACCAACCTTGTTATGAAGGAAGCGGACATCATCTTGGCAACGGGCGGTCCTGGCATGGTCAAAGCGGCGTATTCCAGCGGAAAACCGGCACTCGGCGTCGGCGCGGGCAACACTCCCGCAATCATTGACGACACGGCGGACGTAGTGCTTGCGGTCAACTCCATTATTCACTCCAAGACGTTTGACAACGGTATGATTTGCGCAAGCGAACAATCCGTTATCGTACTTGACAAGGTATATAAAGCGGCAAAGAAAGAATTTGCCGACAGAGGTTGCTACTTCCTCAATCCCGAAGAGACCGAGAAAGTGCGCAAAACTATCCTCATCAACGGCGCGCTCAACGCAAAGATCGTCGGACAAAAGCCCGTAACGATTGCAAAACTTGCGGGATTTGACGTGCCACAAAACACCAAAATTCTTATCGGTGAAGTCGAAAGCGTCGATGTCAGTGAAGAATTTGCGCATGAAAAACTCTCACCCGTGCTTGCGATGTACAAAGCCAAGGACATTGAGGACGCGTTCTCCAAGGCGGAGCGTCTCGTTGCCGACGGCGGATACGGACACACGTCCTCTATATATCTCAACGCAGTGACCGAAAGAGCAAAAATAGACGAATTTGCCTCAAGAATGAAAACTTGCCGTATCCTCGTCAACACGCCGTCCTCACAAGGCGGTATCGGAGATTTGTACAACTTCAAACTTACGCCGTCGCTCACGCTCGGTTGCGGTTCGTGGGGTGGAAACTCCGTATCCGAAAACGTCGGAGTCAAACATTTGCTCAATATCAAAACGGTTGCCCAAAGGAGAGAAAATATGCTATGGTTCAGAGCACCTCAAAAGGTGTATATGAAGAAGGGTTGCTTGCCCGTTGCTCTTGACGAACTCAAACACGTTATGGGCAAAAAGAAAGCGTTTATCGTTACCGACAGTTTCTTGTATAACAACGGATATACCAAGCCCATCACAGACAAACTTGACGAAATGGGCATTCAACACACCACGTTCTTTGACGTCGCTCCCGACCCGACGCTTGCTTGCGCAAAGGAAGGCGCGGCACAAATGGCGGCGTTCAAGCCCGATTGTATCATCGCACTCGGCGGCGGCAGCGCAATGGACGCAGGTAAGATTATGTGGGTTATGTACGAACACCCCGAAGTAGACTTCCTCGATATGGCAATGCGCTTTATGGATATAAGAAAGCGTGTTTACACCTTCCCCAAGATGGGTGAAAAGGCGTACTTCATCGCAATCCCGACCTCCGCAGGTACAGGCTCGGAAGTTACTCCGTTTGCGGTTATCACGGACGAGAAAACGGGCGTTAAGTATCCGCTTGCGGACTACGAACTCTTGCCGAATATGGCAATCATCGACGCCGACTTCCATATGAGCGCACCGAAGGGACTTACTGCGGCAAGCGGTATCGACGCCGTTACGCACGACCTCGAAGCAATCGCCGCAATGCTTGCAACCGACTATACGGACAGTCTTGCAATGCGTTCGCTCAAAATGATTTTCGAGTATTTGCCCAGAGCTTACGACAACGGCCCGAACGACCCCGTCGCAAGAGAGAAGATGGCAAATGCTGCAACTATGGCAGGTATGGCGTTTGCAAACGCGTTCCTCGGCGTATGCCACTCGATGGCGCACAAACTCGGTGCGTTCCATCACCTCCCGCACGGCGTAGCCAACGCGCTTATGATTGACGAAGTTTTGCGCTTCAACGCAAGCGAAACTCCCGTCAAGATGGGTACTTTCCCGCAATACGGATATCCGCACACGCTTGCAAGATACGCAGAAGTGGCAGATTATCTCGGCATCAAGGGCAAAAACGACAACGAAAAACTCGAAAACCTCATCAAAGCCATCGACGATTTGAAGGCAAGAGTCGGCATCAAGCCGACCATCAAGGACTACGTGCCCGACGAGCAAGACTTCCTCAGCCGTCTCGACGATATGGTGGAACAAGCCTTTGACGACCAATGCACGGGCGCAAATCCGAGATATCCGCTTATGAGCGAAATCAAACAAATGTATCTCAACGCCTACTACGGCACACACATAGAGGTATAAGGAGGAGAATATGAATCTCGACAGAATTATTGCCGTGAGAACCAACAAGACCGTTTATCGCGACGGAGAGCATTGCGTAAAAGTGTTCGACGATGACTTTTCCAAAGTCGACGTCCTCAACGAAGCGCTCAACCAAGCGAGAGTGGAGGAAACCGGACTCAACGTGCCCAAAATCATCGAAGTGACCAAGGTCAACGGCAAATGGGCAATCGTATCCGAGTTTATCGGCGGAAAGACGCTCGACAGACTTATGGCGGAAAACCCCGCAAAGAAAGACGAGTATCTTGAAAGATTTGTGGATTTGCAAATAGAAGTACAATCCAAAAAATGTCCGCTTCTCACCGTCCTTCGCGACAAGATGAACAGAAAAATCAACTTGACCAATCTGGACGAAAGCATCAAGTACGAGTTGCACACACGCCTCGAAGGTATGCCCAAGCATGACAAATTGTGCCATGGTGACTTCAACCCGTCCAATATCATCATAACGGGCGACGACGAGGCTTACGTCATCGACTGGTCGCACGCAACACAAGGCAACGCGTCCGCGGACGTTGCGAGAACGTATATGCTTTTCTGGCTTGGCGGCGATATCGACATGGCGGAAAAATACCTCGATTTGTTCTGCAAAAAGAGCGGAACGGACAAGAGATACGTTCAAAAATGGATGCCTATCGTGGCAGCGTCGCAATCGGTAAAAGGTAATGAAAAAGAAAGAGAATTCCTTATGTCTTGGATTGACGTGGCGGAATTCCAATAATAAACGAGAGGGAATAGATTATGAAAGTTACAGTGTGTATCGGCAGTTCCTGCCACATCAAAGGGTCGAGACAAGTCGTCGAACAATTGCAATATCTCATAGCTCAAAACGACCTCAAAGACAAGGTCGAGCTTGGCGGGACGTTCTGCATGGGCAAGTGCCAACAAGGCGTTTGCGTGACGGTCGACGACGCATTCTTCTCGCTCACTCCCGACACCACCAAAGAATTCTTTGAAAAAGAAATACTTGCAAAGGCGTAAGGATATGGTTATAATACAGATTTGTGTCGGCAGTTCCTGTCACCTCAAAGGCTCGCACGAGATAGTCGAGTTGTTGCGCAAAGAGATTGCTCAACGAAATCTCGAAGGCGACATCGTTCTCACGGGCAGTTTTTGCTTCGGCAAATGCAACAGAGTTGGCGTGACGGTGGCTGTCGACGACGATATATATCCCGGTATTACCGTTGAGAATTTTCAAGAATTCTTCAAGGATAAAGTCTTGTCTCGAATAGAGACAGGCAGGAGTTGATATGGATTGTCTTACTCTGAAAAAGTCAAACTGTAAGAACTGTTACAAGTGCATACGACATTGCCCCGTAAAAGCCATACGCTTTTCGGGCAATCAGGCGCACATCATAGGCAATGAGTGCATTTTATGCGGTCATTGCTTTGTCGTTTGTCCCCAAAACGCAAAAGAGATTGCAAGCGAAGTGGAAAAGGTCAAAGTGCTTATCCATTCGGGTGAACCCGTTTACGTGTCGCTTGCTCCGTCTTTCGTGGCAAACTACGAGGGCGTGGGAATAGGCGCAATGAGAGAAGCTCTTCAAAAACTCGGATTTGCCGACGTCGAGGAAACCGCAATCGGTGCAACGATGGTCAAAAACGAGTACGAGAGAATGATTGAGAAGGAAAAGAGAGATATAATAATCTCCTCTTGCTGTCACTCAATCAACTTGCTCATTCAAAAGTATTTCCCGTCGCTTTTGCCGTACCTTGCCAACGTATTGTCTCCTATGCAAGCACACTGCTCGGATATCAAGAAAAGACACCCCGAGGCAAAGACCGTATTCATCGGTCCGTGCGTTGCAAAAAAAGACGAGGCGCAACACTACGAGGGTATAGTTGACGCGGTTTTGACTTACGAAGAGTTGACGGAATGGCTTTCGGGGGAGGGTATCGAACTCAAAAAAGAGATGGATAGCAATCGCGAGAGCAGAGCAAGATTCTTCCCGACGACGGGCGGTATTCTCAAAACGATGAAACTCACTCAACCCGATTACGATTATATGGCAATCGACGGAGTTGAAAACTGTATCGCCGCGCTCAAAGATATAGAGCAAGGCAACATACACCACGCGTTTATTGAGATGTCCTCGTGCGTGGGTAGTTGCGTAGGCGGTCCCGTTATGGAAAAATATCACCCCTCACCCGTAAGAGAGTATCTTGCGGTGGCAAATTACGCGGGGGATAAGGACTTCAAGGTGGAACAACCCAACCAAGAAGATATAAGGAAGTATTTTTCCGAAATCGAAATAAAGAACAAAGTTCCCACCGACGCAGAAATCGCGGAAACGCTACGCAAGATGGGCAAGATAAGCAAACGTGACGAGCTCAATTGCGGAAGTTGCGGTTATAACACTTGCCGTGAAAAAGCAATCGCTATATTGCAAGGCAAAGCGGAAGTGTCTATGTGCTTGCCTTACCTTCAAAAGAAGGCGGAAGGCTTCTCGGACAGAATAGTCAACAATACACCCAACGGCATCATCGTGCTCAACGACGCTTTCGAGGTGCAACAAATCAACGAGGCGGCAATGGACATTATGAATATCCGTTCCGCAAGCGACGTTTTGGGCGAGCAAGTGGTGCGTATTATGGACCCGCAAGTTTTCCTCGAAGTGAAGAAAACGAGGTTTAACGTGCGCAATCGCAGGGTTTATCTTGCGGAATATAAAAGATACGTGGAACTTACCGTTGTTTACGACTTCGACAACCGCCTCTATATCGGCATTATGAGAGATATCACCGATGAGGAAAAACAAAAAGAGAAAAAGGAGTCGATAAGCAGACAAACCATCGAGACGGCAGACAAAGTCGTTGACAAGCAAATGCGTATCGTGCAAGAAATCGCGTCCCTTTTGGGCGAGACCGCTGCCGAAACCAAGATTGCGTTGACCAAACTCAAGGAGTCCATCAAAGATGAATGATTTGTGCGCCGATATCGGATACAAAAGTATAAATCACTTCGGAGAGCAACTTTGCGGTGACCACGTGGATATCGTCAATCAAGACGAAAATTCCACCGTTATCGTGCTTGCGGACGGCTTGGGAAGCGGTGTCAAGGCAAGTATTCTTTCAACGCTCACCGGAAAAATCATCTCCACGATGATGGCGGAGGGACTCACACTCGAAGACTGCGTGGAGACCATTGCCGCAACTTTGCCTATTTGCTCGGTGAGAGGCGTTGCGTATTCGACGTTTACCATCGTGCATATCGTCAACAACCGTGACGCGGAGATAATCCAATACGACAATCCGCAAGTCATACTTTTGCGCGACGGACAAAACTACGATTATCCCCAAACAGAGATGGTCATCGGCGGAAAGAAGATTTTCAAATCCGTCGTGCCTCTTATGGAAAACGATATTTTTATCCTTATGAGCGACGGTTGCCCGCACGCGGGACTCGGGCTTTCCTACAACTTCGGTTGGAAGAGAGAGGATATAATATCGTTTATGGAAAGCATAAGCCTCGTGGGCTACACGGCAAAGACGCTTTCCACGATTTTGGTGGACGAGTGCAACAAACTTTACGGTGAAAAACCGGGGGACGACGCGACTGCGTGCGTTATAAGAATACGCAAACGCGAGCCTATGAACATATTGTTCGGACCGCCGTCCAATCGCGATGATTGCGACAGAATGATGTCTTTGTTCTTCTCAAAAGAGGGCAAACATATCGTGTGCGGAGGCACGACCTCGTCAATTGCCGCAAAATATCTCGGAAAACAATTGCGTACGACGCTCAATTTCGAGTCGTCGGACGTTCCGCCGATATCCGAAATCGAGGGCGTCGACCTCGTTACGGAAGGCGTTATAACTATGAACAAAGTGCTCACCTATGCCAAGGACTATCTCGAAGATAACGAGAGTTACGAGCAGTGGAGTTTCAAACGCGACGGTGCTTCGCTTATGTCGAGATTGCTCTTTGAAGAGGCTACGGATATCAACTTCTTCGTGGGTAGAGCCATCAATCCCGCGCACCAAAACCCAGATTTGCCCATCAATTTCAGCATCAAAATGAACCTTGTAAAAGAGCTCAGCGAGTGTCTTATAAAGATGGGTAAACGCGTAAAGGTGAGTTATTTCTAAAAAACGTAGCAAAAAATTGCAAAAACAGGCACAAAAGGAATTGGATTGAGCGCGTTTTGTTATATAATACGGCAAGACAAAAGAAGGTGCAGAATGAGAATATTCGATACAAAAGTTCAACACTTGAAATACAAAGTATTGCGTGAGGTCGCTCGCGAGGCGTGGGACGATAGATTGGATAAGACCGCTATCGACATTCCCAAAAAGATAGTCCCGGGCAAAGTGCCGACTATGCGTTGTTGCGTGTACAAGGAGCGTGCGATTTTGCTCGAACGCGTCAAACTCGCAATGGGCGGTGACAAGGACAATCCCAACGTCATAGAGGTTATCGACATAGCGTGCGACGAGTGCCCGATGGGCGGATACGAAGTTACGGGTGCGTGCAGAGGTTGCTTGGCGCACAGATGCGAGGACGTGTGCAAATTCGGCGCAATCACGTTTGACGCTCAACACGTGGCGCATATCGACAAGTCCAAATGCAAAGAATGCGGTGCGTGCGCAAAAGTTTGTCCGTACAGCGCAATAACCAACAACAAACGCCCTTGCGAAAGAGCGTGCAAGGTCAAAGCCATCACTATGGACGAGGAATATGCCGCAAAAATCGACAATTCCAAGTGTATTGCGTGCGGTGCTTGCGTGTATCAATGCCCGTGGGGTGCAATTTCGGACAAATCCTATATCCTTGACGTTATCGACTTGATAAAGAAGAGCGAAAACAACACCAAGTACAAGCTTTACGCGGTGGTCGCTCCGTCCATTTCCAGTCAGTTTACTTACGCAAAACTCGGTCAAGTCATTACGGGGCTTAAAGAACTCGGTTTCTACACCGTAATCGAGGCGGCTCTCGGCGCGGATATGGTCGCGCTTGCAGAGGGCAGAGAGTTGGCGGAAAAGGGCTTCCTCACAAGCTCTTGTTGCCCCGCGTTCGTCGCGTATATCAAGAAGAATTTCCCCGCACTCCAACAACACGTGTCGGGCAATCTCTCTCCGATGGCTACGCTTGCAAAGTATATCAAGGACACCACTCCCGACGCAAAAGTCGTGTTTATCGGCCCTTGCACCGCAAAGAAAATGGAAATCAAGGACGAAAGAGTCAAACCTTACGTCGATTCCGTCCTCACTTTTGAGGAATTGCAAGCGCTTTTCGACAGCAGAGACTTCGATATCACCACTCTTGAAGAAGGCGTGCTTGACAACGCTTCTTACTTTGGAAGAATATTTGCCCGTAGCGGTGGCTTGAGCGACGCGGTAAAACAATCTCTCAAAGAGCAAAATATCGATTTCAATCTCAAACCTTGCTCTTGTGACGGCATCGAAGAGTGCAAGATCGCGCTTCTCAAAAAGAGTAAAAACCTTCTCGACGCCAATTTCATCGAGGGTATGGCTTGCACCGGCGGTTGCATCGGCGGAGCCGGTTGCCTCACCCACGGCGAGAAGAACAAAGCCGAAGTGGACAAGTATGGTAGCGAGGCTTTGGAGAAGTCTATCCTCGACGCCGTTTCCATACTGCACTAAGGTCTCAAATAGCGAATAACTTCGGCAGAGCCACTTGCTCGTCCGGTCACGTACGCAAAAGTACGTTAGGCTGTCCGTTCAAGTGGCTCTTTCTTGTTCTTTATCTATTTGAGTTTCTTATTGCAGTATGGAAATATGAGACTTATTAACGGAATGTGCCTATTCGGAGCTTCGAGTCGCAAGGCGACGAGCCTTTGAGCGCCGAACTTGACGATAAGTACCGTCCGACTGTGATGTGTTGTTGCGTAGCAATCACACAAAGGACGGTGACATAATGAGAGTACGATACCTATCTATGTGAGCGCCGAGTTCCCCTCTTGCGAACGATGTTTGTGTAAGCAGAAAAATGACCTATATTTGAGCAATAGGGGAAAGCCCGAAGGGAAGGGGTGATGTTGCATTTAAGAGTTGTTACGCACTCTATATAATATCGGGGAAACACATGAGGAAGGGGGGGGAAAGTTGCATTTTGTATATTTTTATAGAAATGCCGGCGTGTCCGGAAAGAGGGTGATGTTGCTTTTAAGTAGTAACGACGCACTCTATTGATATAGAATTTCAATTTTTCACAAATTTTTTGCGGTTTTTGGGCATAAAGCAATCATTATTTTTATTATTCGACAAAATTAGACAAAACAAGACAATATCCGACAATATAAGTCATTCCGTAACGGTGCATTATATTGTAAAATTGGTGTTGAAAAAGTTGTGCGTATATGATATTATGGTATTAGGCGCAAAGCAATCTGTGCCGAGAACGAAACGAGATGTCTATATAAGGAGGCATCCAAACGGAGGATCTATTATGAAAAAGAAACTGGCAATCATCGCAATGATCGTATTGCTGTGCACGGCACTCGTGTTGTGCGCTTGTGACGACACGGACAAAGACGGTGACGGCAATGGTACACCCGTCGCATGCAATTGTCCCAATTGCCACGACGGCGTGTGCGGTTGCGATCAATGCAAAGGTGATACGACTATACCCGAGATAAATAGAGCAGAAGTAAAAATAGGCAAGGACGCAACGTATTATTCCGGTTCGGACAACCAAGAGTTTTCCGCAGTTGCATATTACGTATTTGAGCCGAAATATACGAGCGATTATACGATTGCTTGGGACAAAAACGTTGCCGAACTCAAAATAAACGGCACTCCTATTGCTTTGAATGAGGAGCAAAAGAGTGTAAAACGTCGTCTTGTCGGCGGGCAAAAATACGAGATAGATGCATCTATGGGCAAGTTCTCGCTTGCGGAATATCCAATAACGTTGTCCGTTACACCCGAAGATTACCAAACGGAAGTGTCATTGACCAAAGACGAAGAATACATCGTTAGAATGCCGAAAAATGCAAACAAAATGCAGATTGCAACTATATCGTTCGGTGAAAACGTTTTGATTAAGCAAGTGTTTGAGTGCAACGACGGTAATTTAAATTATCCCGAACCGAGCGGCGTGTATTATTATATGACGGTTAGCAATGAACTTAACATCGGAATAGGACATAAAGAGTATTATTTCGTAATCGGTTCAAGTGAGCACACGCAAGCCAAATGCATTGCAAAAGATGCCGAAGTTCAAAAAGTATACCTAAATCAAAAAACCGAAATTGCAATAAAAGCAAATACCGTATATTACATTGCTTTCATAAACGATTATGCTGGGCAATCTTCCACCACTGCACGATATATTATGAACATTTATGACAACGAAACGGCCTCGGGAAGGGCACTCCAAACGTCTATGTTTATGTATGACGAGAGTGGCGATGAAGTTCAAATATCAAGATTTGTTCGTGACTCTTATTACGAGTTTACGGTAGTTGACGGAACATTTTATATAATGCTCTACGCAACCGATAAAGATAAAACGATTACGATTGAAATTGTAGAAAGGACAGATTTCTAAGTGTTTTTCAATATTGGGGAGCGTTTGGGCTAAATATAACCGAATGAAAAGGAGGAGCTTATGAAAAGCACAAGAAGATGTAGCAACATCTTGCTTGTGGCATTGATTGTCATTGCCGTCTTTGTGACGGCAATGACGGTCGTGCTTACAACGCGGGACAGCAACGTTGCATTCGCAACGGACGGCGTGCTTGCAATCGAGGAAGGAATGTATGATTCCTATACGGATAGCAAGACGTTTACCTACAGGGGAAATCAGCATAGTATTTCCGATTATACTACCAATTTATTGTTGCAAAAAGGCTTGGTATCGGTAGATACCGTCGATTTGAAAAAAGTACTCTCGGTATCGGAAGATAATGCCATAACAAAGATTATTCCCAAAGAATTGTTTGCCATCAACGGCAACCATTTGTACATAGGCAAAGAATACGGCTTTTTTGTAAACACCGAAGATTTTGAGTCAAATAAAAAGTCCATCGTTTTGGTTTTTGAAATCAATACGGTTGGACTCGATTTGCAAAATGCGGGAATGTTTAGCATAGAGGTCAAGCCAATTTTTCAAAAGGCATTTCTATATTTGGCACAAGGTAGTGGTACGTGCAAATTCCACAACTCAGTAATTGGAGCACAATATACTATTTCGCAACCGTTGGTTATACCGTATTTTGATGTAAATACCAATAATGAACTTAGTGTCGATTATGAAGTCTCGGAGTTTTACTTGAAAGACGTTTCGTATGCATTGAGACTGTTGAATGAACAAGAATCAAACAACGGCTATTCCGATTATAGTGCTGAAAACGATAACGGCTCGTTTTTCACGTATTTCGATTACGAATTTAATGCTACTATTAGAGAAAAAGGAGAGCAGTCATCTGTTGGATTGGGTGAAGTGGTGAATAATGGTTTCTCAATGGTATTGTCGTTTGTAACAATGGTAGTAGATGACTTGCCGGTTGTCGGAACAGTTATGGATATAATAGATACTGTTATGGCGGTTGATGAGTTTTCCAAATCTCTCGTTAGTTATATTGAAGGAGAGGAAAATGCAATTACATTAGAAGACATCGCAATAAGTAGCGGACGACTTACGGCAACACATTTTTTTGCAAATAAAACCGACCAAATAGAAAATTACGGTGGATTGGCAAAAACTGCTATGCTGATGGTGAATACTGACGATAACGGAAAATCAATTTGGTACAAACAAGGAGATAGTTTTAAGGGCTATTTCAAAGTCGGTCATCCCGATTCCGACAACGGACAACCGCTTCATACGAGATTGTTGCGCCAAATTGCAATGAAAGTCGTAAGCAAAGATTGTCAGACCGTTGCTATTGCAGACGGCAATACAACTTATATGTTGAGAGACAAGGTATATAAAAACATCAATATCGGTGCAAATAACATAATGTATTTGTTGCCGAACGGAGTAAATGCGTTTAAGTTTATGCCTCAATATACCAGTGACTACGAGTTCTCGTTTGATAATACGCAAGACTTCACAATGAAAGTCAACGGAGTAGCCGTGCCGAGTGTAATCGAGGACGGGAAACGCATATTCAAGACAAAGATGGTGCAAGGTCAGCAATACAATATAGATATTGCTGCGGTTTCAAGCGGATGTCTATCGCGTTTTTCGCTATTCCCGTGCTCTCAAACGCAAGGCATTACGTTGCAAACGAACGAGGAGTATCTTGTGCGTTTGCCGAAAGAGGACGGATTGGAATACAAGCACGTAACGCTCGGCAACGATATCACTATCAAAAAAGTGTTGTATCGCAATAACAACGCGTTTGTTGCAGCGGACGGTTATACCAGTTTTAACAGTGATAATACCGTTGATATGACGTATGGTGACAAAGACTACTATTTGGTGGTATGCGCGTCTACGGGAAAGACGGCTAATATTTCAATTTCGGACGTGCCTCAAATTGAAATAAATCAGCAAATAGACCTAACACTTGCCGATAACGGAAGCTATCATATATTCAGATTCGATTGCCAGAACTCAAATATGAATTTGCTGATATGTATGCTTGACAATGAAGGCAATTATTATCAAGATGTAAACGTTCTCGTTTCAAAAGAAGGTTTTTTGTCTGCATTTAGATATAGAGGTGGCGTTTTTTCGACAACTGTAATCGCTGGTAATAATTATATTTGGATTAAGTCTGCGAGTGGAGAAAAAATAGGAAAGATATTTATTCAGGAAGAAGCTCCAGAGAACGTTAAGCAATGGCAAATTGCGAGAAATGTCAATGGAACAACAACAGCTTTCGAAAATATCAATAACTCATATACGATATGTAGACCTTCGTCAGGAACAGACGTCTATGTTTTACGTTTAATGTTGGGAAGTTCGATTTATTCCACAGAGTGCACAACATTAACAAGAGTTCCAAACGGAACAGGGTGGAGGCTTAATTCAAACGGAAATGTAAGTGTCGATTATAATTGTGAATTAATAAACTTGGACGTGTTCGCATATAAAGACGAAGATAGTGTGTTTGTAAATAGAATTACACTACAATTTAGACAAGGCTTACACGCATTTAATATCAATCAAACGGTCTATTACACAAATGAGGCAAGTGCCGTAGTAACGCCCGTTGAGGGGATTACTCAGTATGAATTTATAGTCGGCAACACAACTATGATTTATGATATAACTTCTCAAACGGCAGTGAACTTCTTGCAACAACTTGTCAATGCTCGTGCCGTTGGCAATACGACGGTAAGATTGAATAAGGTTCGTGCGCTTGGAGTTTGGTATGACGTAAACGATACGTCAAAGATTGCAAAAGGCAACGGAAATTACAGCGTAAGTGTCAATTGCAGTTATACAAGCACAAAGAAAGTGCTTGGACAATTGCGTTGGAATATCACCAACGCCTTGCAATTGGCAAATATCGGAAGTAGCGAATGTAACGTTTATTTGGATAGTGATATCCAAATACAACCGTATTATCCCAATTGGACGCCTATTCCGACACTCTCAAAGAACTTGTATGGCAATACACACACCATATATGGGTTAAAAATCAATATCGACGGAAAACAAGGTACGAATTTCGGATTGGTTGCCGTAAATAATGCATCGATAATGGGTGTATATATGGAAGTCGAAATAAGAGCGAACAATATTATTAACGGTGGTACATGGATAAACGTCGGCAGTTTTGTCGGAACAAATTCAAGCACCGGAGTGGTTGGCTTATCTATGGCATACGGCACAATAATTGTAAATCGTTCTTCTTCGGCAATAGGAGGAATTGCCGGTCGTAATAGTGGAGGTTCCTTGTCGGGGGCTACGTTTGGCAAAGACGGTATAAGAAGTAAAATTCAAGGTCGTGGAGATATCGGCGGACTTGTCGGCGTAAATGAAAATAGTGGTATAGTTGAAAGTAGCGGGGTTACTAATGCAGACATAGAACAATACGTCGAAGATGCGGGTCGTTCTATTGGTGGTATAGTCGGGTACTGCAACGGTTCAACTATCGACACGGCAAGTATTGTCAACTGCACGATTAAGAATATCGGTTATAACAGCAAGTATAACGTACAACCCAAAATGGGCATATTCGTTGGACATATTACCGGCTCGACACTAACAGATACAACCCAAGAACGCTGTACTCCATCGGCTGGGACTCTTAGCGGTTCACGCAAAGAGTATTGCTTTAAAGGACCACAAGGCACTTACGGTTTAAGTAACTGATAAAACAACTATACACACAAAAAAAGCACTCTTCGGAGTGCTTTTTTTGATGGGGAACGTTAAAAGTTTGGGGAGTGTGGAATTGTGTCGTTTTGCGGGAGGAGGGCACGATAGGAAAAATAAAAGTTGACAAATCGGCGGTGGGGGCTTATAGTTTTGGTATCAAGTAGGAGGTCGGATATGAAAAAAGGCGTGAAAAACGGCATAAATAACGTCAAAAACAACGCACTTTGTGTGTCCGTTTCCTATGAGGCGGAGTCTTTTGCGTGCGCATCTCGATATTTTGAGGGTGCATATTATTTTTATTTTTGCAGAGAGAGCAAATAAGCAAAGGACGCCGAGAGCGGTCGCGATTTTCGTGCATACAAAACGGTTTCCTTTGCGGAAGCCGTTTTTTTGATGGATTTTGTTGCGACAAACGGTAAAAATAGGCGCGAAATTTGAGGATATTAGAGCAAAAACGCTTAATAGTCATAAAAATGAGAGCGCAAAAGCACAAAATGCGAAAAAAACTTTGGATTTATAATCATAATTGATTATAATGGGGTTGAGAGGTAGATATGAAAGACATTCAATCGTCGAGAAAGGAAATCAATCAAATCGATTTGCAAATGGCAGAGCTCTTTGAAAAGAGAATGGAGATTTGCAAAGATATCGCGTTGTACAAAAAGGACAACGGGCTCAGCGTACGCGACGAGGCGCGCGAGGCGGAAGTGGTCAAACGCAATGCGGAGTATATTCAAAATACCGAAATACAACCCTATTACGAAGATTTTATCAGAAACACGATGGACGTATCTTGCAAATACCAATCTTCGCTGTTGCGTTCTATGCGCGTGGCGTATTGCGGTATTCAAGGCGCGTTTGCGTACATTGCGTCCAAGCGTATGTTCCCCGAGGCGGAATACGTGGCGTGCGCGACATTTGCAGAGGCGTATGAGGGCGTTGAAAAGGGTGAGTTCGATTGCGCAGTTCTTCCGCTTGAAAACAGTTATGCGGGAGAGGTCGGAGAAGTGATGGACTTGACTTTCAACGGCAGTTTGCATATCAACCAAGTCATCGAAGTGCCCATAACGCACAATCTCATTGCGTGCGAGGGCGCGACTCTCGATACGATAAAGACGGTGGTCAGCCACCCGCAAGCACTTGCGCAATGCGCCGATTATCTCAAAGAAAAAGGCATCGAGGGCAAGCCGTATTCCAACACCGCGCTTGCCGCCGAGTACGTCAAGAACGCTCGCGACGTCACTATCGGAGCCATTGCGTCCGACGAGACGGCAAAAATTTTCGGGCTTCAAATCCTCGAAGAGGGCATCAACGACGCAAACAACAACACGACGAGATTTGCATCGTTTTCAAGGCAAATCAACAAGCCAGCAAGCGTTTCAAAGCGTGAGGACGAGAATTTTATCCTCGTATTCACCGTGCAAAACGAATCGGGTGCGCTTGCAAGCGCGCTCAACATCATAGGCGCGCACAACTTCAATATGCGTTCGCTCCGTTCTCGTCCGATGAAGAATTTGCAATGGAACTATTATTTCTACATCGAGGCGGAGGGCGACGTGAACACGCAAAACGGCAAAGACCTTATGCAAGAGTTGTCCGCTCTTTGCGCAAAACTCAAACTGGTCGGCAGTTACTTTGCCGATAATGCGGACGGTGCAAAATGATTCTGAACGTAAACCTAAAAACTCAATCCTACGACGTTATAGTGCAAGAGGGCGCGCTTGACGATATCGCAAATCTTCTCGATCTCGACAGAAAAGTGCTCGTAGTAACAGACGACGGAGTGCCGAAACAGTATGCTCAAAAAGTGGCGTCATCGGCAAAAGAAAGCGTCGTTGCGGTGCTCAAAAGCGGTGAGGAAAGCAAGAATTTCGACAATTTCAAGGCACTTCTTTCGCTTATGCTCACGCACTCGTTTACGAGAAAAGATTGCGTGGTTGCAGTCGGCGGAGGAGTGGTCGGAGACATTGCGGGCTTTGCCTCTTCGTGCTATATGCGCGGTATCGATTTTTACAACGTTCCCACGACGTTGCTTTCGCAAATAGACTCGTCGGTGGGCGGAAAAACAGCAATCGATTTCGAGGGCGTAAAGAACGTGGTCGGCACGTTCTATCAACCCAAGAGAGTTGTGATAGATACGAGAGTGCTCACAACGCTTGCCGATAGACAACTTGCGTCGGGACTTGCCGAGGCAATCAAAATGTCGCTAACTTCCGATAAGGAACTTTTTGAACTTATAGAAAATTGTGCCGATTCGGAAGATGTCAAGCGCAATTTGCCGAAGATTATCGAGCGTTCGCTCCGTATCAAAATCGCAGTCGTCGAACAAGACGAAAAAGAGGGCGGACTGCGCAGAGTTCTCAACTTCGGACACACCGTGGGACACGCAATCGAGAGCGCGGAAAAGGGTGCGCTTTTGCACGGTGAGTGCGTCGGGCTCGGCATGTTGCCGATGTGTTCCGCACCTGTGAGAGAAAGGCTTGAAAAGGTGCTTGAAAAATGCGGATTGCCACACAAAATCACTTGGAATAGCGATGATTTGAGAGAATATATCTCTCACGATAAAAAGACAAACGAGGACGGCGTGTGCGTCGTCAAGGCGGACGAAGTCGGCAGTTTCCGATTTGAAAACGCCACGATTGAGCAAATACTGAAAACTACGGAGGAAGTCAAATGAAAAACACATTCGGACAAAGCGTTGCAATGACCGTATTCGGTGAAAGTCATGGCGATTGCGTGGGCGTGGTTATAGACGGGCTTTGCTCCGGCGTTGACGTAAAAGAGGACAAGATTAGAGAAGCACTTGCGCTTCGCGCTCCATCGCAAAGCATAGACACGGCACGCAGAGAAAAGGACGAATTCAAGATTGTCAGCGGTGTGTTTGGCGGCAAGACCACGGGCACGCCTATCTGCATAATAATACCCAACGAAAACACCAAAAGCGGTGATTATCGATACGGAATCGCGCGCCCGTCGCACGCGGACTATACGGCGTTTTGCAAGTATCACGGCTTTGAAGATTATAGAGGCGGAGGACACTTCTCGGGCAGAGTAACTGCCGGCATAGTGGCAGGCGGTGCGATACTCAAAGGTGCGCTTGATAGGCTCGGAATAAGAATCGGCACGCACGTGCTTGAATGTGCAAACGTGCGCGATAAAGAGTTTGACGATATACAAAACGAGCTTTTAAGTCTTGATTGCGTCAAATTCCCCGTAATCGACAAAACCGTCGAAGCAAAGATGACGGAAGCGATAGAGAGCGCGAAAGCGGACGGGGACAGCGTCGGAGGTATCACTCAAACGGCAATAGTCGGTATGCCCGCGGGCGTTGGAGAGCCGTACTTCGATACGATGGAAAGCGTACTTGCACACGCGCTGTTTGCGGTGGGCGGTGTCAAGGGTATCGAGTTTGGAAAAGGCTTCGATATGAGCAAAATGCGCGGAAGTGAGGCAAACGACGAGATGTATATAGAGGACGGAAAAGTCGTCACCGCTACCAACAACAACGGCGGAATAAACGGCGGAATAACCAACGGTATGCCTATCCTTTTCAATTGCGCAATCAAGCCGACGCCGTCCATTTATAAGACACAAAACACCGTTGATTTTGTAAACGGCAAAAATACGGAACTTCAAATAAACGGCAGACACGATCCCGCAATCGTGCGTAGAGTTTGCCACGTCATCAACGCGGTGAGCACGCTTTGCGTGTGCGATACGCTTGCGCAAAGATACGGCACGGACGTTTTTACAAAAGGTATAAATCAATGAAATGCGCACTTATCGGCAAGCCTTTGGGACACAGTTATTCCAAAGAAATACACGCGCTTATCGCGCCGTACTCGTACGACCTCGTGGAACTTGACGAAAGCGAGGTCGCACCGTATCTAAAAAAGCGTGATTTTGACGGAATAAACGTCACGATACCGTACAAGCAGACGGTTATGCCGCTTCTGGACGAGATAAGCGACGAGGCAAAGAAAATCGGTGCGGTGAACACAATCGTCAACGAGGACGGAAGGCTCGTCGGATACAATACGGATTTTGCGGGTATGCGCGCGCTTATCCTCAAAAACGGTATTGACGTAAGCGGAAAAAAGGCACTCGTACTCGGTACGGGCGGAACGTCGAAGACCGCAACCGAAGTGCTTAAAAGCCTCGGCGCAGGCGAGGTTATAAAAGTTTCGAGGACGGCAAAAGACGGCGCGGTGAGCTACGAGGACGCGTATAAAAAGCACTCGGACGCAAAAGTGATAGTCAACGCAACGCCCGTGGGAATGTATCCTCACGAGAACGAAAAACCCGTCGATATCGACAGGCTTCCGTGCGTGGACGCAGTAATCGACGCCATATATCACCCGCTTTGCACAAAGCTCGTTATAGACGCAAAACGCAAAGGAATAAAGGCGTGCGGTGGGCTTTATATGCTCGTGGCACAAGCGGTGTACGCTTGCGGATTGTTCCAAAACAAAGAAATAAACGCAGATATAATCGACGACGTATACGAAAAGGTGCTCACGCAAAAACGCAATATAGTGCTTGTCGGTATGCCGTCTTGCGGAAAGACTACGATTGCAAACGAGATTGCACGCATTACGGGCAGAGTGGTTGTCGATACCGATAGAGAAGTGGAAAAGCGCGCGGGCGTGAGCATATCGCAGATATTTGAAAGAGAGGGTGAAGGCGCGTTCCGAGCACTCGAAAGCGAGGTCGTAAGCGACGTGTCAAGCCTGTCTTGCGCGATAATATCGACGGGCGGAGGCGTGCCTCTCAACGACGATAATATCAAAAAAATGTCGAGAAACGGCATAATACTGTTTTTGGATAGGGATGTGGACAAACTCGTTGCGACGAGCGACAGACCGCTTGCGCAAAACGTTCAAGCGATAAAAAAACTGTATGAAAAACGCTATCCGATTTACGTCAAATGCGCCGATGTGCGGATAGACTCCAACGGAAGCGTGCAAGAGACGATAAACTCGATAAGGGAGTTGACGAAGATATGAAATTGCTTGTTTTGAACGGACCGAACATCAATATGCTCGGCATAAGAGAACCAGATATTTACGGCAAGCGCACTTATGAGAATTTGAAAAATCTCGTGAGCGAACACGCAAAGAAAATAGGCGTGGAAGTCGAGTTTTTCCAATCCAACCACGAGGGCGCGCTTATTGACGAGATACAAAAGGCGTATTTCGACAAGGTTGACGGCATCGTTTTCAATCCCGCAGGATACACGCATACGAGCGTCGCGATTGCCGACGCGATTAAGGGCGTGAATATTCCAACCGTCGAGGTGCATATCTCCGAGGTCGACAAGAGAGAGCCGTTTAGACAAATAAGTTACGTGCGCGCGGTTGCGATTGACACGATACAAGGTATGGGGTTTGAGGGATATCTCAAAGCAATGGATATCCTCAAACAAAGGTTGCAATAGATATGAAAGCGACGTTTTTTCCGTCGGTTGCAAGAGGTGAGGTTTGCGCTCCGCCGTCAAAAAGCGTGGCGCACAGATTGCTCGTTGCTTGTGCACTTTCGGACGGACAAAGTGTAATAAGAGGAATAAGCCAAAGCGAGGATATGCTCGCCACTTTGTCGTGCGTGCGTGCGCTCGGCGCAAAAGCGAAAACGGAAGGGAGTGCCTCGTATATACAAGGTTGTAAAAAAGCACCGCTTGAAAACGCCGTCTTCGATTGCAACGAGAGCGGAAGCACTTTGCGCTTTTTCTTGCCGGTTGTGCTTGCGCTCGGCGCAAAAAATTGTACTTTCAAAGGCACGGCGCGCCTTATACAAAGAGGTATAGGAGTGTACGACGAGGTATTTGCCCAAAACGGTGTAAAAGTGCAAAAAGAGGCGGATACAATCACGGTTTGGGGACGTCTTGCAAGCGGAAATTATACCGTGCGAGGGGATGTGAGCAGTCAATATATTACAGGATTGCTTATTGCACTGTCCCTTCTCGACGAGGATAGCACGATTACGGTAATCGAGCCGTTTGAGTCGCGCGCGTACGTGGATATCACCGTAGACGTAATGAAAAAGTGCGGTGTAGATATCCAAAGGGCGGATAAAAACGTTTTTGTCGTAAAAGGCGGTCAACGCTTTAAGAGCGGAAACTATACCGTTGAGGGCGATTGGTCAAATTCGGCGTTTTTGCTTGCGTTTAACTATATAGGCGGAGAGGTGCAAGTTGAGGGTTTAGCCGAGGACAGCGTACAAGGAGACAAGGTGTGCAAGAGGTGTTTTGAGCAGTTAGAATGCCAAAACGCCGTGATTGACGTGTCCGATTGCCCTGATTTGGCACCGATTTTGTTTGCGGTGAGCGCAATGAAAAGCGGCGCAACGTTCGTGGGCACGAGACGACTCAAAATAAAGGAAAGCGACCGCGCCGAAACAATGGCGGAGGAACTTTCAAAGTACGGGATAAAAGCGGATATACAAGAAAACAGCGTGACTATATACGGCGGGAAATCGCATGCGCCGAACGCTACGATATCCGGACACAACGACCACCGCATAGTTATGGCAAACGCCGTGATTCTGAGCAAGGTCGGCGGAACGATTGACGGAATAGAAGCAGTGAAAAAGAGTTATCCGAACTTTTTTGAAGAAATAGCAAAACTGGGTGTAAAATATGAAATTGACTAAGAATGCCAAAATTTTGATAGTCGGGCTCGGGCTTATAGGCGGAAGTTACGCCGAGGCATTGAGCGCAAAAGGCTACGAATTAGGTGCGATGGATACCAAGAAATCGTCCATCGACTACGCGCTTGCCAAGGGGTGGATAAAGAGCGGACGGACGGAAGCGGAGAAAGACTACGTGTCGCATTTCGACCTTGTGGTGTTTGCCCTATATCCGCATCTACTTGCCGAGTGGATTGAAAAATATCAACCTTTTTTCAAGAGCGGTGCGCTTATCACGGACGTTACGGGCGTAAAGGGAAGCGTCGTTAGAAAAGTGCAATCGATATTGCGCAAAGACGTGGAATTTGTCGGCGCGCACCCTATGGCGGGTAGAGAAACGAGCGGTGTAGAGAGCGCAAACGCGCAAATCTTTAATGACGCAAACTATATCGTAACGCCAACGAGCGAGAATACGGCGGAGAATATAGAGGCGTGCAAGGAGTTGGGACGCGAACTCGGATTTGAGAGAATAAGCGAACTTTCACCCGAAGAGCACGACGAAATAGTGGGCTTTTTGTCGCATCTGACGCACTGTATCGCAGTGTCGCTTATGGTGTGCAAGGACAACGAACACCTTGCGGAGTATACCGGTGACTCGTTTAGAGACTTGACGAGAATAGCCAAAATCAACGACGAAATGTGGAGCGAATTGTTCCTTGCAAACAAAGACGAATTAGTGGCGCAAATGGAGCTTTTCGAGAAGCAGTTTGACAGTCTAAAAAAAGCAATAATATCGGAAGACAGAGAAAAAATACGCAAGACGATGCGCCTCTCAACGGAGCGCAGAAAGACGTTTGACAAGGACGCACAGGAGACGAAATGAATTTGGAATTTAAGAGGAAACTTCCCACACTTCAAGAAATCAAGGCAATGTATCCCATTGACGACACGCTTGCCGAGTTCAAAAAAGAGACGGATAGAACGCTCAAAAACATATTCGAGGGCAAAGATGACAGGCTTTTGCTGGTTATAGGTCCGTGCTCTGCGGACAGAGAAGACGCCGTGCTCGACTATATAGGCAGGCTTCGCACCGTGCAAGAGAAAGTGAGGGACAAAATCGTCATCGTTCCGCGTATCTACACAAACAAACCGCGCACGACGGGAGACGGGTACAAGGGTATGCTTCATCAACCCGACCCGCACGAGAGCGAGAATATGCTCAAAGGCTTGATTGCTATACGCAAACTGCACATTAAAGCACTTCAAGAGACGGGCTTTTCTTGCGCGGACGAAATGTTGTATCCCGAAAATCACTTCTATTTGTCCGACGTGCTTTCCTACGTCGCTGTCGGTGCAAGGTCGGTGGAAAACCAATTTCATCGTCTTACTGCAAGCGGTCTTGACATACCGGTGGGTATGAAAAATCCGACCAGCGGTGATTTGGCAGTTATGATGAATTCAATCCGCGCGGCGCAACACCCGCATACTTTCGTGTATACAGGGTGGGAAGTCAACAGCAAAGGCAACACGCTTGCTCACGCGATTTTGCGAGGCTCGGTGGATAGGTACGGGCAGACCATACCCAACTATCATTACGAAGATTTGCAAACGCTTTGCCAAATGTACGCACAAGCGGGACTTGCAAATCCTGCGGTTATCGTTGACACCAACCACTCCAATTCCGCCAAAAAATACGATGAACAACCACGTATCGCCATGGAAATTATGCATAGCACACGTTGCGACAAGGACATATATAAGCTTGTCAAAGGTCTTATGATAGAGTCCTACATCGAGGACGGCGCACAATCTCCCGACGGCGGAGTTTACGGCAAATCCATCACCGACCCGTGTCTCGGATGGGAAAAGACGGAAAGATTGATTTTTGAATTGGCGGAACTTAGGTAATTGCGAATTAATAATTAATAATTAATAATTGCGGAATATTCCATAACTCGCACATAGTGCGAATACCACTTTTGCGTAGGCAAAAATATCACTGCGCCTACGGCGCAATATCACTTTTTGCGATAGCAAAAAATATCACTTTTAAAAGAGCGTGCGAAAGCGCGCTTTTTATTTTAGGTTTTCGACTTAAAAACAGACGCCCCGCAGATGCGGG